>Ga0364881_10212_pt2 | contig 35893 bp, 29 predicted proteins | sample ExccelJu500001D4_5_FD_206923 | JGI IMG/M metagenome (GOLD analysis project Ga0364881, IMG submission 206923) | Enriched cells from Trout Bog Lake Hypolimnion, Wisconsin, USA - BchlTB.July30.5000.01.D4 | ecosystem: Environmental > Aquatic > Freshwater > Lake > Hypolimnion/Profundal zone | place...
TTTGGGGTAATGTCCCGCCATTGTCCCATGAAAGAAAAATGACCTAGGTTTATACGCCTAAGTCATTGTATTTTTGGTGGGCTGTGTGTGATTCGAACACACGACCAACGGATTAAGAGTTCTCTTGCTATCACTTTTACCTGATTTTACCTAACCTCAGTAAGCTATATATTACTTGATATATAAAGGCATTGGAGTATTATTTAATCCGCTTGTCCTGTACTAAACTTTATTTCTAGTGCTTACTTTTTGCTTACTTTAAGTGAGGCGGTTATCGTGAAAATTACAAAATCCAAAGTTGAAGCATTAACTATCCCTGCATTCGGGTCAACGCTACATTGGGATGACGATCTTCCCGGCTTCGGGGTAAGGGTATGGGCATCAGGGAAGCGAAGTTATATTGTTCAAGACCGAGCTAAGGGCAAGGAACGCCGGGTCACAATTGGGCAACATGGAAAACCGCTTAACGAAACCGAGACCTTGACTGCTGATAAAGCTCGGAAGATGGCAATGGGATTGATTTCTTCATTCAGTGAGGGCGTTGACCCAGTAGACGAAAAGAAACGCAAGGAAACGATTACAGTAACATTGGATGATGTGGCTGATGTGTACCTTAAGGAACGAAAAACAAAGAAAGGCGGTGAACTAACGCCACGAACAAAAGCTGACATACAGCGCCATATCGATTATAGCTTTGCTGATTGGAAGGAAAAGCCAGTAGCCAGCATCACTAGGGATATGTGTTCTGAGCGTTTTAGTGAGCTATCAGAGAAAGGGCCAACCCAAGCAAATCAGGCTTTTCGCATTCTGCGCTCACTACTGAACTTTGCCAGGGAAGCCTACAGGCCGGGCGGCATTCCGATTCTTCTGGAAAATCCTGTTGCTGTTTTATCAGGTAAAAAAATGTGGAATCCCAACAACGCGAGGAACGGGCGGATACCACTCGATAAAGTGGGTGCAAGCTGGAATCTGCTACAAGATCGGCGTACTTCCGAGGCTGTTCTGGCAAGTAGTAAAACTGGAGCGGACATTGTATTATTCCTGCTACTTACTGGATGTCGTTGGAGCGAGGCCGCGCAACTTACTTGGCCGCAAGTAAAATTTGAAGGTGCTACATTTCACCTTCCAGACCCCAAAAACCATCTTCCTGTTACTTTCCCTATGTCCGCGCCACTTATCGAAATGCTGGTTGCACGGAAAGGGAAGAAGATTAAGGGCAATCCTTATGTGTTTAATGCCCGTAATAAGGAGGGTAAGAAATACCTAGATAATGCCGCCCCGACAATGGAGAAAATTTCCAAGATAGCAGGAATGCACCTCACACCACACGACTTGCGCCGGACATTTATATCTATTGGTATTAAGCTGAAAATCGAAATGTGGAAATTAAAATTGCTGACCAACCATGTTATCCAAGATGACGTTACCATCACAAATTACACCGAAAAAAGCGACCTTACATACCTATCCGGCGAAGCTGAGCAAATAGCCGCATGGATCATGGAGCAAGGAAAAATTGCAGCCGGGGCGAATATCATTCCACTTCGTGAGGTGGCGGCATGAACGCTGACGATTTCTACACTATAGACGGGGCAGCAACATGGCTGCAAGCGCATGGCAAAAGCAATATGACTCAACGCAATATTGCAATCTGCGTTTCTCAAGGGACTCTGAATATTTACTTCGAGTATGTCGGAGACCTGACTTTCGTATCTATTCAAAAGCCTGACGGTGGAATTGAGAAAATCGAAATAGATGTCCCAATAGACGGTATCGTAAAGTGCATTTCTCCCCCGAATCGCGATAAAGGCGAATCGGATGTCATGGATGTAGAAATTTACGAGCTGTACAGTTCAAAAATTATTTACCGCGATGGCAAGATATTCAAGGGCCACCATTTGCCAACAACAATAAGCAAAGAATTCGTTAGAAAAGGCCATGTAAAACCGGGTTACAAAGTTGCAGGCATGACCCCCTACATTGAAGTTCCAGTTGAGAAATGGCTATTTAATATCACTGACCTTGAAGATCTTGCCGGTAGCGACAAACCCAAACACAACCAAGCCCCACCCTTCCCATCTACCTATGAAAAATCATCTCCAGAAACCACGATAGCTTCAATCAAGACTGGAGATAATGAACCTGTTGCGGATAAAGATACAACACTTGCACTACTGTTTGACCCCGTGCCAGTAGCTGCATTGGAGAAGATGTTTCCTGCCGATGGCAAGTGGAAATCATGGGCAGAAAGAGCCGCTTCAAACGGATTAAAAGATGCTGCAAAGGATGGACGTGCAAAGTTTAATCCGTACAAAGCCGCTATATGGTTCGCTGATAAAGGAATGGTGGGTTGGGATTTAGCCAAATGTTATCGAGTTCTGAAAAATAACCTGCCCGCACGTTCACTAGATAATGCGGACTTGCTGACCGGAGGTATAGGCTAAACTGCCATATTTCCGCTGCATAATTGACACATCCGAGCAAGTTTCCAACTTATTTCCACACTATTTCCGCTGTTTTTCCGCAGAATTTTTGCTTCTAAAATCATCTAAGTAAAGTTTCACCATGTTTTTTCATACATGGTGAAACGAAATGAAACAAAATTTAGTAGCAACCCCTGCCGCTGCCGAACATCTGGGCGGACTCAAACCTAACACTCTCGAAATTTGGCGCATTCAAGGCGTCGGCCCTAAGTACGTCAAAGTTGGTCGTCTTGTACGCTATCGCCTTGAGGACCTAGATGCCTATCTACAAGCCCAGACCCGCAGTAGCACAACTCAAGCACCGTTGAAGGGAGATCATTAATGAACACTAACATCCTACTGCAACACCTCAATAAGGTTAAGTCTACTGGTCAAGACAAGTGGTTAGCCTGCTGCCCTTCTCACCCCGACAAAACCGCATCATTAGCCGTGCGTGAACTCGATGACGGAAGAGTGCTAGTGCATTGCTTCGCAGGATGCACTGTTCATGAAATTGTCTCAAGCGTTGGACTGGAGTTATCAGACCTATTTCCTCCTCGCGATGCAGCCATTCAATTCCACAAGGGTGAGCGCCGTCCATTTCCTGCTGCCGATATCCTTCGCGCGATTGCTTTTGAAAGTACACTAGTTTTGATCGCAGCGGCTGATTTATTAGCGGGCAATCCATTCAACGAATTTGACCGTGCTCGTCTTGCGTTAGCAGCATCACGCATACAGGCGGCATTGATGGCTGGAGGACTTTCCCATGAATAGTATCAAAAAGGGACAATCATTTTTAGATGATCGTGCAATTTCTGCAATTGAAAATGGCGGCCCATTAACTAACACTTTATTCCACTCGATTTCTTTGAACGAATCAACGCCCTCGCCGGAAAGCACTGCACTACCTGACACTATTCTGGAACAATCTGAAGATGGTGAAGCTGAGAGACGCAGCCAAGCATCGGAGTTGGTTGACTATGTCAAAGATCACACTGAGATATTTCACGACGCGAATAAGGACGTTTTCGTTAAGGACAACGAAACAATGGAAACGCGGCGTCTGGATTCTCGTGCATTCAGGGATTGGATTCTTGCTCGCTATTATCAGGCCACAGGAAAGTCAGCGCGTGACCAGTCGTTGCGTGAAGCCTTGGGAACGCTTGCAGGATTAGGTAGGCATTTGGGCGAGCAACACGATGTGCATATCCGTGTCGGCGGCGGCAATGGCATTTATTACATTGATCTTGCGGAACCGGGAAGAAATCGGTCCGTAAAAATTGAGGCCGGACGCTGGACGATTACTGATAATGCACCTGTGCGATTCATACGCACGGAAGCCATGCAACCGCTGCCGGAGCCACAACTTAAAGGAAACATTGCAGGGCTTTGGTCGATTGTCAACATTCCCAAAGATGATCGCACGATGGTATTGGCTTGGTTGTGCGAATGTTTAAGGCCAGATACGCCGTTTCCCATTCTGGAATTATTGGGCGAACAGGGAAGTGCGAAATCCACCACTCAAGCTGCCTTGCGCCGGATGATAGACCCGAATACTTGCAATCTGCGAGGTGCACCAAAAACCGTTGAAGATGTGTTTGTTGGCGCTGGCGTTAATTGGTTGGCGAGCTTCGAGAATATCTCGCACTTGTCAGCGCCGATGCAAGACGCATTGTGTATTTTGGCAACTGGGGGAGGTTTTGCAAAACGGAAACTATATTCGGATGCAGACGAGTCAGTTATTCAAGTTAAACGTCCCGTTGTACTTAACGGGATCAGTGCGGCGATTACAGCCCAAGACCTTGTAGATCGAACCTTAACCATAGAAACACCTGTAATTACCGCACGGGAAGAAGGTTGTGATCTCTGGAGTCAATTTGAGGCTAATCACGGCAAACTGTTCGGCGCTCTGCTGGATATTATGTGCCGCTCGTTAATGATTCTTCCGACTGTCGAGCTATCGCCAGAGGATAGGCCACGCCTAGCTGAATTTGTGCGGTTAGGCATGGCGGTGACTGTGGCAACAGGTGGAAAAGGAACGGACTTTTTGCACCATTTCAATGAATGCCGCAAAGAATCTATCGCAAGAACAATAGACGCAAGTCCAGTCGCTTCGGCATTGCTGGATTGGTTTGATGCACGCTCAAAGCGTGAAGCGCAGATGACAGTGAAAGAATTATTAACCGAACTGGAACGCTTTCGCCCTCAAGGTGCTGATGCGTGGCCTAAGACAGCCAAGGGGCTGGGTGATGCACTTCGCCGCGCGGCACCCGCACTACGAACACTCGGAATTGAATGTCGAAGTCTTGGGAAAACGGGTGGCGCTATCAGATGGAAGATCACAGTGAGAGGAAATCTGTCTATACCAAGTCCTGCATGTCCTAAAGTCCTGCTGAAGACAGTCTACGATCAGGACATTGGGACATTCAGGACATCATCTAAGCAAGATTCCCCAACTGAATGTGAGGTCGAAATATGATTATCAGTCAACAAGTGGTCGAAAGTGCTGCCGGGAAATTTGACAACGCGGCTTGGGCTATCCTGAAACGCTGCGAACAGTCCGGAGTACAGATTCGTGTTGTAGATGGTCACCTGAAAGCGAAAGGCAACAGTGAATCCATTTCGGCATGGTACTCGATGATTCAACGTCATAAGTCTGAAATAATCGCGGCACTTACCGGGACAGAATCAAACGTGGACTTTATGGATACATTGAGATCAGACAGTGAAGAGCTTACAGCCTGCATCATCGAGTTATGCCATCTTGCAGGTTATTCGGATGATGCGCGTGATCGTATGCTTGCAGTGCGTCGCAATTTATACCCATTTCAGATAGCAACCGAGGCTGCTTATTTCCGCCTTCAAGTTGAATGTGCGAAAACCGGTAAATACCCTAGCATCCAGCCACATAATTTAAGGGATATGTCACTCAAAGGAAATGCAGCATGAAAATTAAACCTGAATTTACTGAAGCAATCGAGCGACACAAGCATCTAGTCAAGACGCTGGGAATGGATCACCCAATAACTAAGCAAGTGTTCATGATCGTCATGGAACACACCCCCGAAAAACTCTTAGACGTAGCACATCAGGGCGCTGTTGACATGGACTTGATGCCCGAGGCGAGCGGATATTTTCGCGATGGAACTGCCATGTACAGTTTGGCTGATATTGCAGCCAAGTACGGCAGGACGATCCAGCAAGCAGAGCAAGACTTGCAAGAAATGATGCTGGCACGGCGGGCAGCTGGATTGCCAGACATGCGGAAGGTTGAACATAGACTTATTCATCGGAAGCAGTAGATCACTAACAGAGGATTTAAACATGACGTGCAACTTTAAAAAAATTGGTGGGCAATTATTTCTAGTCTATTCGGACGGCTTCGTTCAATCGATTGACGAGGCACGCTCCGAAATTTTGGAGTGTGTCGAGGCGCTGACGGAAATTAAAGACGCCGAGATCAAAGCAAGGGGAATCTTGGATGAACTGAAAGCCGAAGACCGCGACCGCCAGAAGGTGCTGACTATTTTAAAACAGTGCAAACACCACTGGGACGCCATAAACAAAGGAGTGTGCGATGTTCAGCTTGCCGTCATATCGGGAAGTATAGCTCCTACACTGAAAGAATTTTTGAATGTGAATTAGCCAATCCGGAAAATAGAGAGATACCCGCACACCCGTTCTTTCTGCCCAATAAACAAGAATCAATCTATTGGGGTGAACACCTTTATCAGACAACCCGACTTGTTAGTCTATCGGTGGGCCACACCGTCTGCCCCGCGTCACGAGTAGGATTGGTAGGTTGCGATCCTGTCGTCGAGCCTTTGATCTGGCGTGCGGATTGGGCGTCGACCGGTTTTTCTCCGGCTAGTCTGTGTATCCAAAATGGGGAGCGGGTCACTCCGGTCTATGATCGTCGTTTTCTTCCAAGCAGCCCAACTTGAGGCTCATTACTATCGTGTGGAGTACGGCCAGTCTGTAATGAAATATTTGGGCTGGCCTTTATACGATGCCACACCATTAAAAATATAGCTACCAACAGAGGATCGTAGTCCGGATTCCAACGGCCAATTCGAAAAACTGGCCTGTTGCTTTCCTTGGTGAATGTCCGCTTCGCTGCAAGCAATTTGGCATGAATAATTTCTCTTATTAACCCGATGCGGCCCTAGCCTCTTTTTAATGCGTTGCCGCAAAGAAGCCATTCACCAAGGCTGGCAGACGACCATAGACACCATAGCCACAAAATCCAGCGAAAATCATGCATCAATCAATCTTGCAGTTTGTTGCTATAGTTAATCAGGATCGAGCATACAGGTTATGTATCCGTCCTCACGGCCTCCTCAAGGCGTGCTTGAAACCATGCTCCATCGAAGCCATGGACATCAAACCAGAATTTGAGACGACCGGCATGCTGAGTGAGAGATAGGCGTTCCAGAAGTTCATGGCGGCCCCAGTAGATAAACTCAACAGCCATTCCGCGACCGGTTGCCCAGCCTGACCATTTTGTTACATGTACATCCCAACGTTCCTTAGCTGACTGCCTGCCAGGAATGCGACCATCAGGACGATCAAGTGGAATGCAAATGAAGTATCGGACGAGTAGCGGGTGTTTCTCTAATGCTGTTTTGACTGAGTCATCAAGTTGAGACCACTGTGAATCGCCCAGCCCATCAAAATACTTTGCCTGCCACCCCCACTCGCTGCCATCGCCCAGTACCGTGTAGCACTCGACACCAGCATCGGGAGTACCCTTGCGCTCAAAGCGTGAACCAGGCGGGCTTTCGACTCGTGCAAGCTGTGAGCACAATTCCTCAAAGCTACTTGCACTTGACCCGTCAAGTGGGCGGATTGCCTTCCAATCAAGTGTCAATGCCATGGTTTCCGAATTGGATTACTCCACCCCCAACGCCTTAAAAACCGCATCCACCGGATCCGAATAGAAACTGGTCTGGAATTTCGCAAACAACTCACCCGGCACTGTCGGAATATCCGTCACGCTCGACATCGGCAACAGGATGCGCTTGGCACCGGCATCGAACGCGACCTGCAAACTCTCAGCCAGGCTACGAGCCTGTGTAATGGTTCCGCCCAGGCTCATGTCACCCATCACTACCATCTGGCTTTGAACTGGCTTTGTGAGTGTCGCAGAGCATAACGCGATAAAGTTCGCGAGCGTCATAGCTTCTGGTGCGCCTGAATTTTGAAGCTCAACCAGATGCAAATGGAAATCATGTTCACCGGGCTTAATCGCTACGCTTACCCTTGAAGCATTGGCTTTGAAATAATCGAATGCGACACGGGATGGCTCTCTGGAATTATTGCCGGAGATTGAAAGTTTGCCATTTCCGGCGATAGATTGAATTTCCAAGCGGTACACGCCGGGCATGCCGTTATCGCCGATGCTGATGGTGTGCAACGTTCCGGGGTTAGGGCGTCCGTCAGGGATCAGCGAGCCACCACCCTGTTCGGGCACCGAGATAAATCTCTCCTGCTTATCTTCCAAGTCGATGTAGCTGAAATGTACATCGTAGAATTCCATGCCGCCAATTTTCTTTAGCTGTTCCTTTACCCGGCGTCTGGTTTCAAGCGCATATTCCAGCGCACGTCGCACGCTATCCTTGGTGTATTCGCCATCCGGGCAGGTTAGTTTGAGCAGGCCGGACACAGTTCGTCGTACCGCAATCGTATCGCGCTGGTTCAGGTTGTTGCCCAGCTTGAACCACTTATCAATGGCATCGGCAAAACTACGTTTACGCATTTCACGAAGCCATTCGGCAAGGTAATCCACAATCATGCCGTACTGGTTGGTGAAGAATTCCGGTCGCATCTTGGGGATTTCCCATCCCGGTACATAGGCATGGAAGCGATCAAAAAAGGCGGCATCAATCATCGCGTCTGGAAAAGGGGCCAGCAAATGGCTGGTCTTGACCAATTGCTCGACTGATTGGTTGATGTTACCGACAAACACCATTGAGGCGCTGGCATTAATGGACTCGCGACCTCTTGAGAACGAGCCGCTTGCCATGTAGTCTTTCATTATCTGCACGCCGTCTTGTTCTTTGAAATTGATGCCCGCCACTTCGTCAAACGCAACCACATCCCATAATCCGACCAAGCCTATCTTGCGAGAACCCATGTTGTAAAACAGGTTGGCAACTGTAGTTTGTCCACCGGAAACGAGTATGCTGTTCGGGCTGATTTCCTTGTAGATATGGCTCTTGCCGGTGCCGCGTGGCCCCAGTTCGCACAGGTTATAGTTATTCTCGACCAGCGGAACCATGCGTGCCAGAAAGTGCCACTTCACCCGCTGTGTGAAGCACGACGGCTCCATCCCGGTTGAGCGGATCAATCCGTCTACCCACTGTTCCTCGGTAAAGCCTTTGCGCGATTTGAACAGCTCATCCATGTCCATATTGGGCATCTGGATAGGTTTCAATTCAGAAACTGAAAAAGGTGAACCCTTCTGGTTTTCCTCGAAGCGGTACTGCAATGTCACGATGCACCAAATGCCGCCGACCAACAGTTTTTCATAATTCCGCACATAGGAATCCGGGATTTCCGCATCCTTGATGGACAAGTTGGAAAGCAACGCTTCATAAGTATCGCGCTTTTCATTGAGCTTGACCGTTACCTTGTCGATTACCTTGTAACTACCGCTCTCGCGGATTTTCGACTTCACCTTTTCCGCTTCATCCGGGCGCACATAGTTTTCAGACAACACGCGCTTTACATTGGTTAAGCCCGCATCAATCGTCGCCGGATCATCCGAAGCGCAATACATACCGAGCAAATACTCCAGCACATAGACCGGCACATTCGCGCCTTCCTTGATCAGCTTGGTCAAATCCTTGCGAACCACCTTGCCTGGCAGGAATTCGTTCAACAACGTATCGAGGCTTTTATCCTGGTTCAAGTCGCTCATCGTCTTATCCTAAAAATCGTTGGCAAACGCCAAATCTACTCGCAGTGGCAAACGCAATACATCAACCTTAGTTGTCGCATCACGGGCGATCAGGAAGTAATCCTTGCTCCGATCATAGCTGCCAGACCGTACCGTCAACATCACTGTGCGCTTACGGTTATCCATCAACTCAGAATCACTATCGAAGGTCAGCGACTGTTCATCACTAATCAGAGTATCGCCATCACGGATTGAAATTAGAACGGTGCGTGGCAATACCCGCGCTGAAATCGCCTCATTCTGAATAAACTCGAAGCGCTGTTTATTGGTCACCACCTTGTTGGAGGCACCCAAAATGCTGAATTCCACAATCCGCGATTTGGCTTTATCGGATTCGCTTTCACGCAGGGTAATCACCGGAACTACCACCTCCTGCGGCATCGCGCTGCCATGCACAAATCTTGCCCCGCCCGTGAAGTGGAAACGTGCAGCCCCTTTGGGAAGCCAAAAATCCATACTCCCTTCGCCTGCCTCAGTCCCCGCAGATACCTGTGTATTCCCGCACCAGGCTTTCGGGTTTGCGCCAATTCCTTGCCCGATCACATAGCGTTTTTTAGCTCGCAGCATTCCCGCTGGTTTTTCATCCAAAGTCGATTTATCGGGTAAATCAAGCGCAGATTCTTGGTACATAAAGCCGTGATCCGCCGTTATCAACACCACGGTGCCATTCAGACTGTTGATGATGAAATTCGCCAACCGTCCCAACTCATCCAGTGCACCGTGTACAGCCTCGAAAGTCTTGGTTTCCGAAGCTTGCTTGTCGCCGATGAGGTCGATCAGATCGTGATAGATGTAAACGATTTTCTGGTCACGGACGAATTCACGCCCTTTGTCTTTGCCAAGCGCCAGCAACTCCTCAGTTTTAATTGCCACGCCGCCATACTGTTGCAGATGGGCGCTACGCTGCTCGACGGTAGACACCACAGCGCCATCCGCGCTCAAGTCGAGATTGGTGTTCAGCTTATAGGCTAATTTTGTGTGGGGCAGCAGTGATGCCATTCCCAAGGCGGTATAACTGGGCAATACCCCAAGCATGGCGGACAGGGATGCCTTGAAGCGGTTGCGGCTATTGATAATCCGCGTCAGCTCTTCTGCCGCCTCATACCGGAATGCATCCGAAATCACCACGAATACCCGCTTTGCCCCGCCATCCAGCACCGGCTTCACATGCTTCAGATAGAAATCTTGCTGGTTCGGCAAGCCTTCATTCCGCCATGTCTTTAACAAACCGCTATCGCCTTCCAACACTTTGCTCCAGGCGGAAGTTAATTGCGGAATGAACCAACCCGAGTAGGCGCTTTCGATGCGCTCGCTCAACTCATGCAACACCGCCCAGCCCATCGGCTCTACTGCGGCAGCGGCAAAGTTAAACTGCCGATAGAGTTGGTCGAAGCGGAATATCTCGGCTCGATAAGTTACCAATCCTTCGGTGGCATTGGCAAAACTAAACCCTGATTCATGCTTGGCCTTCAGCTCAAAGAATCCATAAGCCGCCTCCAGTGCATCGTAGCTCGCTGCCAATGCACGGGTGGTGTCGCTATCCTGAGCCAGCAAACGGTTCGCCCAGTGCCCATCGCGACGGCGTGCGATTAAGGCACTCACCGCATTCGATTCTGCACCCGATGCCGCAATAATCCGATCCTTGAGAGTCTTGATGATGCGCTGCTCGACCGAGGCAAAGGTCATTACATCGGCTAAATCCTCACCGGAAAGGCTGCCCAGCATCCCGGCGATGTCCAGCTCCTCGGCCACCGCATTAGACAAAGCGTTATAACTGCTAAAGTGCGACATATCCGAACGCCAGCGGGCAACAAATACCGCTGCATTGGCGGCCAGCGTCTTATTGGATATAACAAAATGTCCTAATTGGCCTGGGCATGTGCCGGACAACGAACGTGAGAAATCCGTGACTAACAAATGAAATAACAGATCGCGTAATGTCGGTTCAGGTTCTGCATAACCGAACTCCGCTTGCACTTTCGCCCAGAAAGCGGGCTCCAGTTCATTGCTCTGAATGTCTTGCCATTGTCTCGTTACCGCATCGAGGTCAGCCGCGCCTTCCACGACCAAAGCGGAAAACAAGCGCAATAGAATCGCCGACAACTCCGGTTGATCCGCACGCGCCAGCGCTGCCAGCATTTTACGATCCAGATCGTCAGCCGTATCGGTTGGCACAACCCAGCGTTTCAGCTTACCCACACGCTCCTTCGAACCCAAAAACTTCGCTCGCAACTTTAGATGCGCACGTAACGAGGGCGTGGCTAAGCCAAGGTCTTCCAGTAGCATTGAGGCGGTATCAGCACGGAATGGCTTGCTGCGCAGACGAATATCCAGCAGCCAATCTTCGGGCAGTTCAGGTTCGGGCTTGTTGCTGTAGAGCAACCATTTCTGTTCTGGCGCACGTTCAATATTGAGCTTTACTTGAAGTGCTGGCAGGGAATCTATATGGACAAGCTGCACTCCCGTTAATGGCAGTCCATCGACGGAAGATGAATACTCCCTATCCGAATCATGCCAAAACACCACAGCATGGCTGGCGTACAGGGCAGATAAAGAATCAACAATGCGTTGTGTGCTCAACCTAGAATTTCCAATCTATTCACAGTAATTCAATGCAGAAATGCGCTACGAAAACCATGGTACAAATTTATATGCGGCTAATGAAACACTCCCAGTGGCAGAAATGACGCTGACGAGCCAGTGCTCTCGCAACCATTCGCCAACAGCCGCTATGGTTCCACCGTGCATCTCCCACCATGTTGAGTTGGTTTTAAGAGTGCCGTTTTCCGCCCGCTCCGCGATATTTGCGAGCACATCTACTTTTCTGAGGGTGGACTGATGTAGTTTCACATACTCACCGTTCTCAAAAGCTTTCGCCTCTTCTGCTCCAACCAGAAAGTCTCGGGCTGCGACCTTGTTCTTAGCCATAAGGCTTTCCAATCGTGGATGTCCAGTGTATCCAACCCCATAAAGAGCAATGAGAATTCTGGACAGATCATGCCGGTTTTCTTCAGGTATAACCACCGGAGAGCCTTCAAGCACTTGGCATCTGTGTTCTAATGCGGCAAAACCATAATTGATGTCACGCATATTCCAATGCAGCCACTGGCTACGCTGATGAGTCTTGGCATACTCGAAAAACTCATTAAGCATGAGTTTTTCAAGGTCGCCAAACTGCGCAACAATCTTGTCTGATGTAATTTTCTTCTTCTCTGCCATTTGATGAATCGAGAATGATTTCGTTTGTCCGTTTTCCAAGTTTCGGACAGCAATCGATGTGACCCGTGGTGATGATCCGTCTTTTCGATCATAAAAACTCTCGCAGGAATAGTGGATAACTACTACTCCTGATGCACGCTCAAAAAGCTCCGCAAGTTCTTTGCGAGCAGCTCGTCGACGTTTGAGTTGATTAATCTTCTGTCCCATTATTCTTCCACCCCACCCGTCACTGCCTTTACCTCTGCCAACAAATCCCCAAACTTGCCGTAGTTCACCTTCACCCCATCATCCAAATCGAGCTTGATGCGCATGTCGGCGTAGTGGCGGAGCTTTTCGTCGTAGGAGAGTAGCTCGACGTGTTTCTTGCGCAGCCCTTCGATTTCCTTGTTGAGCTTGTTGCGGGCGGCGGTGGAACTGGCGGCTTCGGCATCCTTGGTCAGCATCTCGATGCGGGACTGTATTTTGCCGGTCAGCGGCACGACGTATTCGCTGCGCATCCGCGCCAGCGTGCCTTCGTGGTAGCGGTGCAGATAGACCAGCGCCTGGAATGCGCCTTGTTTGCCGCTGGAGAACAGCCAGTAGATCGGGCGTTTCTTGTAGGTTTGCAGGTGATCTTTGTAGAAGCTGCCTGAGAGATAACGGCGGATGGTTTCCTCCGGGGTTTCGTTGCCTTTTTTGCCCAGGCTTTCCGCCAACCAAGTCATGTTCTCTTCCAGTGTCTCGGCTTCCCACACGGCCAACAGGAATTCGCGGATGCGGTTGGCAGCATCGTCCTCGAACCAGAGTTCGTCGGTGAGCGGCACAATACCATCGGTGTCGGCGGGGAAGGTCTGGTAGCGTGTGGCATCGAAGCCGACATTCGCAGCATGGGCGTAGATCAGGCCGGGTTCGTCCAGGCTGTAACGGCCCATCATGCAGCCGATGGCGTAGGAGATCAGGCGCTGGCAGTCCTTCTCGCGGTCGGCACGAGCGAGGGTGATCTGGTCTTCGGGAACTTCGGGGGAGAGTTCGTCTTGCAGGCCATAGGCTTCGATGAAGAGTCGGTTGTTATCTTCCTCCAACGTTTTCATCCGCTCAATTGAACCCGCAATACACACAGCCCTCGCAGACCAATAATCCTTTAAAGACGGACACACCATCTCTTCTTCATACGTATGTAGCGAAGTAAATTTGAATGACGTTTCACTTCCTGTCCAATCGGAAGTGGAAATCTCTAATAATTTCTTCGTATTTTCTTCAATCTGCCCAACTCGATTTATTTCAGGCAAAGGCAGATTTCTCACGTCTCTGATCTGTAGGGCGAGCGTAGGATTAAGTAGCCTCATATACATTTCAGCCACACAAGAATTCAAGAATGCAATTAATGTATATAGACATTTTTCATCCTTCAAAAAAACTGAAGAACCAGTCATATCGAACGTTGCATATTGAGGAAGAAGTCTAAAGCTCTGTCTGGCTGCGGTCAGTAGAGTCCAAGTTACTCCAATCCTATTCCATAAATACTCTGGAATCATTCTTGAACTAAAGTCACTACGATAATGCTTACGCGCAGTTTCAGACCAGTCAATCACATAGTCAAGGTTGCCAAACCAGCGGCGAAAATCTCCACCTTTTGCATAGGAGAGCCACTTTTTCCCAACACCAAAATCCCCCATTTTTACTTCCCACCACAGCCTTACAAATCTACCATTATCTCCCGTCTTATTCTGTCCATCTGAGATCGTGAGATCAACGACATGTCGTCCCGAGAAATGTTTTATTGCAGTCGTGCTAATCCAATAGGAAATCGGGGTTCCAGGTACCTTTTTGAAATCATCCGGCTTGGCGGTTTTGAGTCGGTCGTTATGGATAGGGAATAGCGCAGGGATTCCCGCTTCGGTTAGATCATCGTTATCGCAAGACGAAAAACTACCCGCATAGTCTTCGATATGCCTATTCAAAAAAATCGTTGCAGCAGTGCCGAATGCAATTCCCATTACACCATTGCCCATATGCACCATGCAGGACAGCGTCTTACCACCAAGTAGCTTCTCCCGCATTCCCTCATATGAAGACAGGAACATCCAGCTCTGCATCGTCACCATGCTGTTGAAGCCGGTAGGTTTGCACCAACCAAAACCGCGCTCCATAAACATGGCGAAAAGATCAGATTTGCTATCCGGGAAAGTTGCTTTGGCGTAATCCTTCAACGATGGGTTCATTCCCTTGCCGCCCATATACGGCGGATTCGCCACCACTGCATCAAACTGCATACCCAGCACTTTCGCCTGTTCAACCAACGGCAATAAATCCTGCGCCGCTGCCTTTGCGTAGAGGTCGCCATTCTGGATGGCCTGCTGCAAACCATCGACCAGCGTCGCTAGTTGAGCATTCAGTTCCGGCGGAATCTGGATCAGTGAGCCGAAGGTTTTGGCATGGGCGAAGGTGTCGATCAGTTGGCGGATGGATTGTGCTTCGACAAGCCCCTCTCCCCCAGCCCCTCTCCCGCCTGCGGGCGAGGGGAGTAAGACGCGGGCGATTTCATCGGCGTCCAGTCCTTTGCTCTCCTGCAAAGCCAGCACATTAAGTTTGGGCGGATTGTCGAACAGGCGGCGATCATCAGCGCGTGCTTTCATTAGCAGGGCGAAACCCGCCAGTTGCGCGGCGCGGTCGTCAATGTCGAGGCCGTAGAGGTTCTTTTCCAGTATCAGTCTGGGAATGGCTCGGAGTTGATAACCACGTTCCAAATAAATCGCCTTGAGCACATCGTAGCCCACCACCAAAATATGGCCGGAGCCGCAGGCGGGGTCGAGCACCGTGATGGTTTCGGGGTTGAGGCTGCCACCGTCCTCATCCATTCTGGCTTGGGTTATCGCGGCTAAAGCCGCTCCTACATCGGGTGTCTGCTCGGCAGGTTCGATGTAATACGGCCACTGGCTTTTCAGCGTCGAGGCCGGGTTAGCCATGAGCCACAGGCGACCGACGCTATTCTGCACCAGGTATTGCACGATCCAGTTGGGGGTGAAGAGCTGGGTGGCGGCGGGGATGTCCTCGGACTTGACCACCTTGCCGATCACTTCGTCCTTCTTCTCGCTGATGTAGAACTGGTAGAGCCAGCCGATGATTTCGACCTCTTGCCAATCTTCTTCTGGAATGGCTTCGACCAGCTTGGCGATGATGGAATCGGTGCGCAGCAGGTTGTCTGGCAGCAGCAGTTCGGTTTCGTCGTCGATTTGTTCGAACAAAAAAGGCATGGCAATGGATAGCGCATTGCACTGTGCTACCAGCAGCATTTTGTAGAGATCACCATCCTTGTTGCCTGCGAGCTTGAGTTCGATTGCCTTGTCTTTATTCAAGCCCGGCAAATCAAGCTCGGTGGCATGGTTGAGAATTTCCGGCATGCCGCCTTCGCGGTTGGATAGCACGCGATGACCATGATCCAGATAATCGTGGATTTCCATGTAGCGCAATGCGGCAAAACGGTTGAACCAAGTGTAGGCCACGGCTTCAACGGCTTGGCTGAACCCAACCGTCCTCATGTGTTTGATCAGGCGCTCACGTTGCTCATACAACTTAACCGGCCATTCTCGACCGGCAATGATGGCGATGTCACCTTTTCTTTCGCCGGGCGCGACTTCGAGCTTGTCTCCCGCTTCAGATAATCCGAGCAAGTTGGCGCGGGCGGTAACGGCAGCGATGAAATCCTTGCGGGCTTGTGGGGCGTAGGACTTGAGTTTGGATTTATTCATCGGGGTTATAGCTGCTCGATATGTTGGTGGATGCGAGCGAGAATTTCGCCGAACGGAATTTGGCCTGTGTAATACAGCGCCTCGGTTTTTTCATATTCCCGCTGATATAGAGCACGGGTTTCCGGGTTGTTCAGCAAAAAGGCTTCGTTACTGGCAATGTGCTGATTATCAACTTTGGGGAAGCGTGCTTGCTTGTGTGCGATATATTCAGGCGTGCCGATAAAAGCCTGCACCTCTGCGTTGTCGAGCAGGCAGTAAATATCGTAATAATGACGCATGAAGTTTTTAGGAAATCCGCCAGCCTCTTGCTGCTTGCGAAACTTGGTGGAGATGGTTTGCAACTTTTCCACGAAAGTATAAGCCGGACTGTAGCAGGCAATATCCACTGCCCGATTATCGACAATTTCCAGCTTCGCCTTTAAGGCTGCATCCAATGCCCATGAGCTGATGGTGCAGGGTGAATTGGGTGTGGTGACATCAAAACCGACTTCGAGCAGGATGCCTTCTTTCACCCCCGGCAATTGCTGCGCCACGGTGGGATAGTCGAGGATGATGCCGCCATTCCGAAGTTTGTCATCGTCGTAACTGGTGTCGCGCCTCACCTTCACAAGTCCGGGGATGGCGATTTGTTCAGCCAGGCTATCGAAAAATGCTTTGCGTGCTGCGAGGTGAACCGGTTTGTCGTGGTTTTTTCCGGTTTTTAAATCAAGCTCGGCGGGTGGCTCAAAGCGTATGTCAATGTCTTCAGAAAAGCGAGTGATGATGCCATGCCCTTTGGATAACGATGTGCCGCCCTTCAGTTCAAACTGCCAGCCTTGCTGCTGCAAAGCCCACAAGCTGTGCATGAGCCAATAATCTTTTTCAACGAGGTAGGGATAAATTCTGAGTGCGAGCGCAATCTTGCTGATCAGCACGTCAAAGTCTTTGTGTTGGTGCAAGAAGAGCTTTGAATTTTTCAATTCGCATCCCTTTGATTGCTCGGTAGCAACCAACCGTTTACTAATTTTTTAGTTGCGACCGAACCGAAGTCGGCAAGTGCTTTAGACAGTTTTTTTGCATCAAACTGATTCAATTTTTTTTGTGCCCGCTCAAGCACCATCTCTTCATCCTCTGCCAATTCAGACAAATTATTGAGCATATCAACCAACAGGTATTCAGTCGTTACTTGACTTGGCTTGGGGAAGCGATGCTTCAGCCGGAAATCATAATTACGATGATCCAACTTAAATACGCCATGTCGCTTGTGGTTATAAACGATGACTTTGTTATATAGCTGAGTTGTACCCAAGCGTAGCGAGTTATAGACACTGGGATTGAAGCTGAGAAATTCTTTGTCTTTCAGGAATGCGGCCAAGAGGAATTCTTCTGCCGGAGGAGCATCACCAAAAACACTTTTTCTGGGGGCGTAATAAAGCCCTTGCGCGGCCTTGGTCAAACGGCCAGCGGCAACCAGTTGCTGCAACTCACGATCAACACTGGTTGAAAAGGGCACCAAGTCTTCGCGGCGATACACTTTCCCGGCACGGAGGTGTTTGACCAATGAGGTTGCTTTAGTCTGCGATGAAAGTTGAGTTCTCATGAATGCTTCCTAATTTACATTTCATGCAGAATCATACCCCTTAAGTGCCATTTTTCATAGCACAGTCAAGGCTTACTGGATGCGAGCACGTTGGCCTGCCTTAATGGCGGCCATCAGTTCGGCTTTAAGCTTGGTGATGTACTCCTCTACCTCAGCTTCGGATTCCAGATAGGATTTGCTGGAATAGTCGGCAGCACGGATCACTTTTGCGGGTTTCGGTGTCACCGCCTGCGGTGCTTGATCCCCGCCTATGTTAATGACTGTGGCACTGTCGCCTGCTGCTTTTGCAGCGAGTGGGGGTTTTACCGCTGTATTTTTCAGTGCGGCGGAGATAATTTCCATCGCGCTATCCAGCGCATTGCCAGACTGATCCTGCAAATACAGTATTTGAGGAATACTGGCTTGGCCTGCGATTTCCAGTTTAATTTGCTGCACCGGTAGCAAAGCACGGTTACGCAAATCCGGCTGTGCGTGTGCCTGATCCAACGCTTGGTTAACCTCAGCGATTTTCTTTTCCAGCAGGAGCAAGGCATACTCGCGTTTTGTTTCAACCAGTTTGGCATTTATTGCCTCTACTGATTGAATCAAGGGCTCGATTAGGTTGACTTGCTGATAAGGGGTGAGGTTGTCGCGTATCGCTTCCAGTTGTTGCAAGGCGTTTGCCGCCACAGTCTCTTTGGTGAGTGCAGGACGATTAGGTTCGAAACGATGCAGTGCTTCTAGCATTCGACGCCAGGTAGTTAGCTGGGTAGTGTAAAAACTGAAAAGATCGTGAATATCGTCGGCAGTATTTAGCCACTCGTCCATATTGGTCAGAATGGCTTCAACAAATTCGAATGGATCGCGAATTGCCAGTTGCTTGGTAATACGGGTCACGGCCTGGTCAATCACCGCCTTGCCGGGATGATGCTTAGTAGTTGCCAGATGCGAGTATTCCTTTAACTTGGCTTGCCACTCGTCAAGATTTTCACGGTAATCGGCAACCAAACCGTCTTCATCCTCACGACCAATCTTTGAGAATAGGTCTTTATGCAGGTCGCGTGCGCGTTTGATCTGAACCGCATCGGTAGATTTTCGCTTGAGGATGGACACTTGCTTGAAGCGCACAGATTTGGTGAGCGGCTCAACTGCATTGCCTGGCTCAAGGTCTGAGTTATCCATGATGAGCTTGATTTCGCCTGCCATGTAGAGGCGGGCAATCAGCAAGACAACTTCCCAGTCAGGTTTCCATCCCCAAGGGGCACCACTGAAACGATCCACCACGTCGGACAGGAGCACCCGGCTTTGGCTTGCTTTGAGCTGGAGGTATTCCCGCATTTCGTTCAACGCGAGCGGATTGCCCTCTTCACCGCCTAATACAAAGCTGCTTTGGCCGATATTGTCCACCGCTAATATGGCCTTTATTTCGGCTATTGGCTCAACCTGACGCACCTTGATGTAAGACAGTTTGGTATAGGTATTGGAGATGAGGTAGTTGACCAGTTCATCCACTTGCGTAGAAGGTGCGGCTGCCTTGGAAGTGAGTTTTTGTCCAAGCGCGTAACAGTCGCCAGTTACCAACGAGGTGCTGAGCTGCTCGATCAAGCGCGTTTTACGTTCGCGGTTTTCATCTTTACGGTCTGCAAGTATACGTTTGAGAGGAGCCGCAGCAGAGCTGGCCTTGGGGCTGTCGATATACTTCTCGATTTGCAGATACAGTTTCAACTCAGTGTCGAGGCGATTGCTCTCGGTCATGCGGATTAAGGCTCGATCCGCACTTCGCAGAATGCCTTTGGCATCACTCAATGCCTCGTAGTCGTCACTTAATGGGGTGACTATCTCCAGAGATAGTTCGTGATTCGCATTTTTCCAGGGGGCTCCATCTAGCAAGCGGTTAATTTCATAATCACCCTTGGTATCACGATGGCGAATCTTGGTCATGCCGCCCAGAATTTCTTCGTAGATCAATTCGTTCAGCAGTCGAGATTTTTCGACGGAAGCAACTTCGACGTTGGCGATTTCCCTCGCAACATCTCGTTCTTCGTTTGTAAGGAATGACCATAGATCACCATTACGACTGACCAGACGCTGATTTTCCAAACGTGTCAGGCTTTCCTGAATTTTGCGCTTGAGTGCCAGCTTGTCAGCATCAATTTCATCAACACAGAGGGTTGCGAGATTGTCTACGTTAGGTTTGATGATGTCCTGGTTGTAGCGAATCAGGAACAATGCCTTGAGCAGATGAACGTCATATGGCTCCAGCAGCGGATTAGCGGGGGCTTCATCAATCGAACGCTTGGCACTGGTATCAATGAAGCTTTCGATGGATGGATAGAAATCGTAGATGGGTACTAGCGCATCAATATTCCGTGAGGCATTCCGTACAGCAGCCGATTGGAATGCATCAAGCAACGAGCGCTCACCTTTGGACAGGTGCTTGCCGGTAGCGCCAACTTTTCGGATGGATTCGAAGATTTTTTGCAGTAGAGTGAACTGATAAGGGGCGAACGGATAGCATGAGACAAATTCGGCTGCATCCTTGTAACTGCGCATCGAAACAGAATTGCCGACGAATGCCAACTGGTTGTTGATAATATCGCCCTTCTTGGCGAAGCAATCGCGCAATTCGACGTGAGCCGGTTCCGTCTTGTATAGGAGTCGTTCGCTGATTACTTCATCCGTATTCGAACTTGCCAGCGATAACCTCGTGTGAAAACGTCCCTGAATCTTGGAAAAATCTTGTGATTTTGATTTGTTGGTTTCGCCGATGGCAGCGTCAATATCTTCCTGGCTGGTCACGATGACCCATGCTCTCCCTTGGCATAAGGTGCCAAGTTGCTCAACGATGGTTTGCAGAGTCAGCATAAGCTGTGTGTTATCGCCAATAAACTGCCCGACTTCATCCACCAGAAAGATTACTCGGTGCCCAGCCGGTTTGGTATCAAGATAATCCCGAATGATTTTTGCCAGGCCATCAATATTGATTTTGTAGTCATCACGAGAATTATCGAACCAACGGCCTGCCGATTCATTTGTCATATTCAGCGCTTTGGCTAACGCATGCACTACGTCATCTCGCAAAAAATCTACCGCATCTCGTTCTTTGTTCCAGGATGATCCATTTTTTTCCTGGAATGCCGCTTTGAATGCTTCGTAAGCTCCCTTGCCAACCAGATAACGCTCCATTTCGGCTATGTGAGGAGCATCGCCGGAGTAACCAAGCTTTTCATTAAAGACCCGCAAGAAGACTTGAAGAATTACGTCACGGTCGGATTTGCTATCTGCCTTGGCATCTATATTGAATAGAATTACGTCGGAACTGCCTCTTGCCGCACGCTGCATGTCGGCCAGAAGCAATGCATCCTTAATTTTGTGTTCATCAAAGAAGGCAGCAGCTTTTTTGGTTTTGCCAGTGAGGGGATCAACGGCCTCGATGTTTTCCAACAGGTAGGACAGGATTTTTATGAAGTGAGATTTACCTGAGCCGAAGAATCCTGAAACCCAAACACCCATACGCGAGGAAACTACCGAGTCTTTTGGGTTATCTGCCGCCGCCAGGAACGCATCAAAGAATTTACGGAAATAATCGGTGAGCTGCTTGGTAACGACGTATTCGTCGAGTTCTTGCCAAATGCTCTCAGCATCACGCTGATCGGCTTTAATAACGCCGTTGATTGGCCGGTCGATAGGTTTTGTGAAAAGCTCCCTGATTATCATTTTTATTGTCCCATTTGGAATGCACGTCAAGATACCAGCCTGAAAGCTCGGTAATAGTGATCTTCTGAAAGTTTATTAAACAGGCGGAACGAGTAGCCATCATATTTGCCGGGATACAGCATCAATAATGGTGTGTCCTTCATTAGCGGATGTAATGCGGATAGCAGGGTATGAGTACGCAGAAAAGGAAATGCTGATCCCACACCGTTCAGAATGACCAAATCCTGATTATCGACATCGACCTGAGACACAAGGCGCTCAGCCAATTTGTCTTCTTTAAGAACGCGACGCAATGATTCAAGTGCCTTGGCATCGCCTTGCGTTTTCTGCATATCGAGCGCTTTGTCGAGCAGATGGCGCTCTTCAAGCAGGCCAATAGCCAAATCAAAAACATTTACTGTGGCAAATCTTATCGGAGGGTGATGCTTGGCAAGTGCGGGTTTGATGACTTCATTTAGGAACGCACGCATTTCCAGTTCAAATTCAGGCGGGTAATCGAAAACCCAAAAGCCTATTTCATTGCTTAACCCTTCGTTATTTAGTAATTCCTTAGAAGTTAGACGCGGGAGAATTTGATTCAGGCGATCTTCGAAAATGCTCATCTGGCAACCTTCATGGCCGAAAGAATATCGAGTTCGCCGTGGCGCTTGAGAAAAGAGATGACTGCCGGGTGCAGGCTGGGAGGGGTCATATTCATTTTTCTGCTGGAATCAAGGTATTTTGCCTCGGCCAATATTCGGATAATAACCTGGAAGATTTTGGCTCTGGTGGTTACAGACCAAGCCTCAATCTCGCCATCGCGATGCGCACATTCTACCCAAAATGCATCCCATAAATGGCTATTCAGGGCAAATTCCATCCGGCGTATCTGCCTGGCATACACATCTCGCAAGAAATCCTCCAGCATTCGGCTGTGCTTGATTGCAGCAGCCAATAATAGCTGGGTGGATACTTCCATCTCTCCTTCGGCGATTAGCATCCATCCTTCGCTGTCCAGCGTCATTAAACGCTTACGAAGAAGTGTTGCTTGCCGTTGTGCCGTGGCAGGGGTGTTTTTCTGCAAGATGTTCTCGACTTTAATAGCATGATCCCATTCCATTTCAGATGGATTAGTCAGCAGTAAAGTAGCAATTCTCCTGCTTTCGGTAAGCATGAGTGATCCGGCAGATATTTCGGCGTTGTAAAGGGGCATTGGTTGAATAGATATTGAACGCTTAAAGTAAAATCGTCGGTGGCCCGTCGTGGTCGATTGTTCTCTCTCCTCATTTTACACAAGGAGAGGCAGCTCCACCCAGAAACCGGTCATTTAAGTAACGAACTGTGACCTACAGGTCATGGCACCAAGCTCCAACTCGCCAAGTTCAGCTGCATTGCTCCAAATTTGCACCGTAACATCGAATCTGCTATCGCAGAATTAACAAAGGGGAAGCTACCTTTCTTCCTTTGCTCTTGTCATTTGTGTCGTGATGCGAATATCACCACATACAATTGCAACTTTCCTATTTAATCGCGCCGAATTTCAATTCAATGACCAAAAAACAGAAAAAGGCTCCCGCGGTTCAGGAAGACAGTAAGGCAAGAAAACAACTTTACGCGACCGTTGCCCTCAAACCTTCACTTTTGGCTACTTCAACAGTAATTGAATACACGAAGATTTTAGGAGAGCTTGATATCGGGAGTTTGAATGCAAAAATCTCCGATGAAATTAATTGCGTTCACTCAGGTGACCTCAAGTTCGTTGAAGCAATGCTTGTTTCACAAGCTATCACTCTGGAGAGTATTTTTCATGGCATTGCGAAACGGGCAAATTCAAATGCTGGCAACATGGATACTTTTGAAAGGCTGCTTCGGCTTGGACTTAAAGCACAGTCTCAGAGCCGTGCAACGTTGGAAACACTCGGAAAAATCAAGAACCCTCAACCTATCGCCTTTGTCAGACAGGCAAATATTGCTCATGGTCACCAGCAGGTAAACAACGGGGATGTGCCTCGCACGCAAGAAAATATTTCTGTGCCAAACGAACTATTGGGAGATGAATATGGCAAACGGATGGACATCGGAGCGTCGTGCTCGGCAATCGCAGCTAATTCGGAACTGGAAACCGTGGGATCAATCCACCGGGCCAAAGACTGAATCAGGTAGGGCTTGCTCATCGAAGAATGCCTTTAAGGGCGGTTACCGACCGGAGTTTCGTGCTGCCATAAAACTTGTTAAGAATTATTTGCGGAAGCATGAAGAGATTATGAAAAACCTTGATTATGATACTCCTCCAATTGCTGAAGCCTAGAATACTTGGAAAACCAATATTTTTTGACTATTCTTTTTTAGTATGCAAACATTCAAACATCAGCTCCGCTCCCACCAAGCAACACGCAAGTGTAGGCGCGTGGTGCGTAGACCAGATGGAATCAAATCCTTTCGCTGGTTCATCGGTGGCTGATTGACTGCGGTATTTATAAAAGACGACATTTTTCAAACATGATTTTGATTGCCAACATTACAGGAACTAACTTCGACCAGCTGGCCGGGCATTGGCACAGCTATCGTTGCATAGATTCCATTGGCATGAATCCATCTGTGTTCACAACCTATTTACGACCACAGATTAATCTAATCTTCACCTAGCATCTGACTTTTGTCCGGTGCAAGCCGGACGACAAAGAACAGAGGCAACATCCCTTTCAATTTCTTCCGGCTCAATAGAGTCATGGTTTTGCACGTTCAATTTTGAGCGATTTCATGACAGTAATAATTCTCTGGGCGCAGTTATTGAGCCTCGAAGGGAGTAAAAATGGCTGAGAGAAACAGTCGAAGCCGGAGTGGAGAAAGGAATCCGGCTATGAGCAATATCAGGGGGAAGCGCCACTGGGGCGCGTGCCAGTAGGGCTGGCAACTCACGCAGGGTTCGAATCCCTGCCCCCCTGACCCAATTTATAGAAGGGAGTAATGTAATGCCCATCAAGCAAGTTTTAACAGATCAGCGAGTCCCGGTCAAAATCTGGACAGACGATGTGGACGAGCGTTCCAAGGAACAGCTGTCGAATATCGCCTCTATGCCATTCATTCACCATCATGTTGCGGCTATGCCGGATGTGCATCTGGGTATTGGTGCGACCATTGGTTCCGTGATCGCAACACACAAGGCCATTATTCCGGCGGCGGTCGGGGTGGATATTGGCTGTGGTATGTTGGCCTGCCAGCTTTCGCTGACTGCCAACGACATCGATGAAAAATCCTTGAAGAAGGTATTCGACCAGATTACTCGTGATGTGCCGGTTGGGCGTGGGCAGCATCAAGATAGTCGTGCCTTGGTGGATGTCGCCAAACCTTTCGAGGCACGTCTGACGGTTATGACGCAAAAACATCCGGAGCTACTGAAATCGTTTGGCAAGTTTTCCAACTGGGTATATCAGATGGGCACGTTGGGCGGCGGTAATCACTTCATTGAGGTGTGCTTGGATGAAAACAATCAAGTCTGGGTGATGCTGCATTCGGGCAGTCGCGGCATCGGCAACGGCATGGCTGATTACTTCATCAAGCTGGCGCGTAAGGATATGGAACGTTGGATGATTAACCTGCCAGATCGTGATCTGGCCTATTTTCCTGAAGGCACAGAACATTTTGCTGATTATGTCGAGGCGGTGCATTGGGCACAGGAATACGCATTTCAGAATCGCCAGTCCATGCTCGATTTGATTTTGACTGGATTGCGTCGCAACTTGCCTACCTTTGAAGTGATGAACCAAGTGGTGAACTGCCACCACAACTACGTTGCCATTGAGCATCACTACGGCGAAAACGTCTATGTAACCCGCAAGGGTGCGATTCGGGCTAGAGAAGGTGATCTTGGCATCATCCCCGGCAGCATGGGGGCGAGGAGTTTCATCGTGCGTGGCAAAGGCGAACCGGAAAGTTTCACGTCCTGTTCACACGGCGCAGGTCGGCGCATGAGCCGCACCGCTGCGGAAAAGCAGTTTACCGAAGCCGATATGGTGAAGCAAACCGAAGGCGTGATCTGCCGCAAGGACAAAGGCGTGATTGATGAAATTCCGGGTGCGTACAAGGACATTGATACCGTCATGGCGAATCAGGCGGATTTGGTAGATGTGGTGCATACGTTGAAGCAGGTGGTGTGTGTGAAGGGATAGTTTTGAATGCCAGTCCGTAGCCTTTCCCTGCACAGAAGGCTGGCATTCTGGGTGTGAATTGGATAGGGGTTCATGCCCACCTTTGGGGGTTAGGAACATTGATGACTAAAGAATCTGAAAGCTGGATGCGATTTTACGAAGCCATGCGGAAAGGTGACATTGAGTGCGTTGATGCATTGGTCAGTTCCGGTGCGAATATAAATGAACGGAACGATCACGGGGATACTCCCTTACTGGTGGCGATATGCGATTTAGATGTTCCTTGGGATGATGAACCAAGAAACCCTGATCGAATAATAATTGTCAGTGCAATTGTTGAGAGAGGGGCTGACATAAATGCCTTGGACAAGGATGGTCGTGGAATCTTGACGGTTCCCATTTTTCAAGTGGACATTGAATTTCTGGAATTTTTACTTGATATTGGAGCGAAGCCAAACAACGGAATCAACTCTGATGGTATGTCCATTCTGGATTTAGCAGAGCTTGATTATCACTTGCTATATTTTAAAAGTGCCAGACCAGCGACAGAATTAGACCGTGAGAATATGGATTCTTGGATTGCATATCTGGATCGAGAGGCTGTACACAATGGTTCCCAACGCCCGGTGTGTTTAAGTCTGCTTCGAGCGAGAGGGGCAAAAACCGCTGAAGAATTGAGTTTGCTTGAGCAAAAGGGTACTCAACAGTGAAGCATACTTGTTATTTAATAAGGTGAAGTAATTGACTGAACCAACAGCACTTTATACCGTAGATAGCAGCGCCGAAATCGTGGAACGCCTGCGCGCCGTCGAAAAATGCCACAACGTGCGCATTCTCTACGCCATCGAATCTGGCAGTCGCGCTTGGGGATTTGCATCTACCAATAGCGACTGGGACGTGCGTTTTATTTATGTCCATTCGGAAGATTGGTATCTCTCTGTGCATGATCAGCGAGACGTGATTGAAATCCCTATCGACGACGATCTCGATATCTGCGGCTGGGAACTACGAAAGGCGCTTCGACTTATGCAGAAAGGTAATGCCGTATTTTTTGAGTGGTTGCGTTCTCCCATTGTTTATTTGGAAGCTACCGACTCTGTAACACAAAAACCAGTTATAGATGAGTTCAGGAAAATTGCAGAACCATATTTCTCACCTATGGCGACATTGCATTATTGGCATATGGCGAAGGGCAATTTCCGCGACTATCTTCAGGGCGATATGGTGAAGCTGAAAAAATATTTCTATGTGTTGCGGCCAATTCTTTCCTGCCTATGGATTCTGCGTGGGTTGGGGCAGCCACCTATTGTGTTTCAACAATTGCTGGAGAGGTTAATTCCACAGGGGGCTTTGAAGACTGAGATCGAAGGTTTGCTGGTTCTAAAGTTATCTGGTGAAGAAATGGCTGAGGGGCCAAAACAACAGGCGATTAACGAATTCATTTTATCCTCGCTTGAGGCAATCGGGAAGGAAGTTAACGCTATTAAAAAACCACCCCATGAAGAAAACGCCAGGAATGAAGTTGATCGATTCTTTAGAAAAATGGTGCACATGCAAAATATTTTATTTTCGGGCGCAGTATTTGAGCCTGAGCAAGAGCAAACTGCCTCACTATGAAACCTCAGAACAGTTGTCTGGAGAAACAAAATGGCTAATACACAATTATTCAAAAGTACACGCGGGAAATTGCCTCCCGAAGCAGATACGCTTAATGAAGCAGGCGGCAAGGCTTACTCCCTGCCTGCGAAGGCACGACTGGCGCAATACCTCATGACCGGCTGCCTGAATGGAACATTCTATGCAGATGCCGAGACTCAGCTCGATGAGATTTTGGCACTTGCAGAGGAAGTCGAGCCGGATTATTTGGCGCGTGCGGCGGTTTATGCCCGTATCAAGGGGCACATGAAAGATACCCCCGCGCTGATTACCGCGATCCTGACGCGCAAGGATGGTGCTCTGGCAAAGAAAGTATTTGAACGGGTAATCGACAACGGCAAGATGCTGCGCAATTTTGTTCAGATACTGCGTTCCGGCATGACCGGGCGGAAATCGCTGGGTACAGCACCGAAGAAAATGGTGCAACGCTGGCTGGCGCAAGCCTCAGACCGGCAGTTGTTGAATGCCTCGGTCGGGCAGTCGCCCTCTTTGGCGGATGTCATAAAGATGGTACATCCGAATCCGGCGGATGAACGGAGGGAAATATTTTATGCGTGGTTGATTGGCAAGAAAGTCGATGAAACAAAACTGCCGGAAATTGTGCAAGCGTTCGAGCGATTCAAACGGTGTGAGGGTGACGTACCGGATATTGATTTCCGTCTGCTGACGGGGCAACCACTGACCAAAGAGCAATGGAAAGCAATTGCCCGGCAGGCACCTTGGCAGATGACGCGGATGAACCTTAACACTTTTGCCCGTCAAAATGTATTTGATACGAATACGGAAACAATGCGCGAGGCTTTTACCAAGGTGGGCATAGTGAATGTGCCGGATGATATGGTTGAGATCGTCGCCAATCGGCTACAGGATATTCGGGCAATTCGTCAGGCTCGTGCTTATCCGTATCAGTTGCTGGCGGCATGGAACGCTGGCAAGAGCCTTCCCCCGGCGATCCGTAATGCATTGCAGGCCGCGCTGGAAGTTGCCGTGGACAACGTGCCTGTTATCGAAGGCAGCGTGGTTGTTCTGCTCGATGTTTCCGGGTCGATGGATAGTCCCGTAACAGGATTCCGTCAAGGCGCAAGCAGCAAGGTGACTTGCATTGATGCAGCCAGCCTGATTGCCGTTGCAGTTTTGCGCAAGAATCCGCTTGCTCGGGTGATCGCGTTCAACGAGCGCGCGTGGTCAGTTGACTTGAATCCGCGCGATGCCTTGGTGACCAATTCAGGCAAGTTGACGGCAATGATGCGCGGAGGCACGGCCATAGCGAGTGGCTTTGAGTTTCTCAACCATGAACAGGCCAAGGCGGATTTTGTGCTGCTGGTTTCGGATAACCAGTCTTGGGCCGACACGGCAAATCGCGGCACTGCAACTATGCAGGCATGGGAAGCCTTACGTGCCCGCAATCCCGGTGCGCGCTTGGCCTGTGTGGACATGCAGCCTTATGGCACGGTGCAAGCAGTTCCCGGCCCGGATGTGTTGCATGTTGGTGGTTTTTCAGACGCGGTGTTCGATGTGCTTGCCAGCTTTGCCAGCGGGCAGATGGACAGCAATTTTTGGGTGAAGGAAATTGAACAAACAGAAATATAAGGTTTGCCAATGACGACGAATGCCAGTGGGTCTACATCTGCAAAATTCTACCCACGCCTCCTTGTCGTCGTGACTGGCACTTTTTTAGGGCGAATGCGAGCGGGATTACATCGAGCCAATATAGCCAGCGGGGGTTCGGCCCGCAACGGATCGCAAGATTCGTGGCACTCTCGCTTATTTTGTCGCCCGCCCTTTTTGGGTGAATGCGGTTCCGATTACATGCTCCAAGTAAGACGATAGACAGGGTGGAGCGATCCTGTCGGGCGGGGAAACTCGTTTTGGGCCGTCGGTAAAGACCCATCATCGGAACCATCTTGTCGCCTATTTTTTCGCGACGAATTCGGTTGGCAGTACATAGCTTAGGTGGGATTGCAACCCACCAGCTTGGTTAACCAGGTGGGCACCGTGCTTTGTTGTGCGGCCGCAAAAATCTGTCAGCCATTTTGTCGTCGCACCTTTTTAGCAGGATCTGTATTTGAGCCTGCAATGCTGTAAATTGGTTACACCGCGAATGCTGTCGACATTACATTTGTAATGCGTAGGTCTGGGGTTCGAAGCCCTCCATCCTTTCGGGGATGTAGCTCAGTTGGTAGAGCAACGTAGGCGTAAGCCTGAATGTCGACTTAACTTGTCGTGGTACTTATCAATATGCCTGCCAAGGCGTATTTAGCGAAAAGCGGGAGCCACGAGTTGGGTACTCGTCGTGTTAATAGCACGAAGGTGCGGGGTTCGAATCCCCGTTGCCTCCCGCCCCTGAATTACAGAAAAACAGGAGCACACCATGACATTTTTAGACTTAATCCCTTTGCCTGACTTCGATGGGTTACCGCTGGCAGCAACCGGAACAAGGGCGTTGGAACGTTTCAGCGACCTCGTAGATGGGGTGCAAAAGCCGGTCGATCTTGCCACCAAGGATCGCTTCGACATCATTGATGATTGTCTGGACTTGGTGATTTTGCGCGATGACCTGCCTTCAGATTATGAATTTACCGGAATGTCACTAACTGATTTCTGGCAGGCTCTTCTCACCGTGCATAGCGGTGAACCGTGCATTGACTCATGGCGGGATAACTTGAGCGGCGAAAAAGTTGCAGAATTGAGGGAAACGGCACGTAAACGTATTGGCGTCAGAAAGAGTACGAATCATCTGCATTCGATGCGGCTTAGAATGCCAGATGCCTATGTGAATATGCCGATGATCGAACTACCTGAACAATTGGTCAAACTATTGACTGCTGCCAATCCAATTTGGGTTAAACAAAATAGAAATCGATTTTGCATCGAAACGCTCAAAGAAGTCGGCATCCCCGGTCGCAAACTACCCACTCGTGGCCTGCGCTACCCCAAACCACGGATCGACGACTTACGCGACTGGTGGCGCTCTGAACCGCTACGCTTGCAAAATCAATTCTATGATCTGGGATACGAATACTCGGAATTGCAACTTTGCCTGCCCAGTCTGGAGGTAAGTTATTTCAACCCAAGAACCTTGGCCCGGAATGTTTTTGCCCATATCCGCACCACTCGTTTCATCAGCTCATCAGGGCAATTCGTCATGGTGCTTGATGAAGTTGTAAGCGACTGGGTAGAGGAATACAAACGACAAAGTATAGGGGAGAACTTGCCCTCAAGAGAAGTGATAAAAGGGAAGCCCAGTCCGGCAAGCGAACTACCCGCCATTCAACAGTGTCCCTTAGCCGAGAACTGGCTGGAAATTGCACTGGCAGAATTCCTCAATTTTGCTAAAGAATGCGGTTGCTCCGTTGTTGCTTGGGTGCCGGGTATCATCCAGCATGAACTCGATCCGAGACTACCTTTGATTGATTTGCAGGCATTATATGACCAGGACGTGCCGCATACACTGATGCGACTGTCTGGTGCAGACGCAACAAGTTGTAAGATTAGTTACGCCACCTACCGCCGCAATATCCTCATGCGCCACAAGGAACAGTATGGCTGGTTTTTAGTCAAATCAGATGGCATTACGCCGTTGAGCCAGCCCGTTAAGGATCATGGTTCGCTTTATGATTTATTTCGAATTCAAGCTGAACCCGTTATTGAAACACTACCCGGTATCCTGCTTCAGCAGCCGACTTTAAGTGAAAATGCCGATGATACCGAAGAATTCGATCCGGGCCATGGCGCGCATTGGGGGGCACTGTATGAACTGGATACATATTCGAGTGAATTGATCATACGCGACCTTGAGGAATCGAAGTTGATTGACCAATTTCCGTGTGTGGACGTAGCAAATGGCACTGACCGTGCCGAAGAAGTTTTCTGCCTTCGCTGGGGAAATGAAAATCTGGTGCATGAGGTGCTTGTCGTCAGCGATAGCCAAGAAGCCTGCCGCTTCATGTTCAGTGCCTATCCTGTGTTACTCAAGGGCATCCGCCATGCCGTTACCCTTGATCACTTCGAGCCTTGGAAATATGGAATCGAAGGCTGGATACATGGCCACATCACCGATGCCAGTGTCCCTATCTGTTTTTTTGATACTCGCTATTATGCTGGAAGTGCGATATATCAGCCCGGTCAGGTATTGGATGTTTCTTTGGCCGGATTGGCGTATTTCCTTCGCCCCATTCAGCTACGTTCTTTTGAGATCAAGGAAGGCCCGATGTGGGAAATGGAACGGCAACGTCGGCTTGATGAAGGTGATTCGCATGCAGAAGCCGAACGTCCTGTAGAAATTCACATGACCGGAGCCAGCATCTTTCTGCCTCGGGGCGGCAAGAACGTTCTGGACGAAGCACAGTTTCAAGGTGTCGTGGATGCCATCGAATCCTTTGAGCACGATGGACAAACCATTTATAGATTGGAGATGATCGTACTACGTCCAGACGATCACGAATGCCGCCTGCCGGTCTTCGTATCCGAGCACGTCCTCGACGGCTATGTTCCACGACTGGGCGAAGATGTTGAAGGAACTATGTGGCTTCAGGGGCAGATTTTCGGCTTGCTCGAATGAACATCATTTGCCCTGCTATCGTGTTACGAGCACACAATTTATTGCGAAATGACGAGATGGGAACCTTTTCTTCAGAAATTCCCCCAAGGATGAAATCGTGCAGGGAGCCATATAGATGGTGATTTACAAATTCAATTTTTATAAGCACGTACCTACGTCATTTCAGAACGATCTGAAAACGTTGGATAGCAGTGGATTTTTTAGTTATAGCAGTCGGCTTTTTGGGCGAAGAAGCTTGAGCTACCCGAGCTTACTCAAAATTCGCCGAAGATGGCCAGCTCTAAAGCTCAGCCTACATCCCCCTGCTCGTTCTGACGACCAAGATCGTGTGTTACGTGATGCCGTACTGGCATGGGAAGAGTTTGTTCGCTGGATCGTCAATAGTTACGACTGTTGGGAAGAATACGAATATAGTGTTTGGCATCGAATAACTGTGCAGCAAATTCTAGATTGTTATGCATGGTATTCAGTACCAGTGCCAAGACACTTACTACAGCGGTTGAGCTCCATTGATCGCGCCTTTAGGCAAGCCACATTCGTCGGAAGTAAGCTAATAGTAGACTATAGGAATTATCCCCTGTTTCTTTCTGGTTCTGCATCGCACTGGTGGTTTCTGAAGCGCTTCCCCTTGGACATGCCTAGCGATGATCGAAGCTGGTATGCAACTAAAAATACAGAGCAAGAATAATTGTTGAATTATCTGGATGAACCAATTTAACTATGAACACGATGGCCGACTTCAATAATTGCCCTGTGTGCAATAAGAAACTCAATAACCATTTCTACAGCTTTGATCGCCATGTAGAAGTAGCACAATATAGTCAGGATACGGGTGACACTGCACATACGGTTCTTCGGTCAGAACCAATCGCTGAATGTTGCAGTTCAGAATGCGCATGGTCTTCAATTTTTTCAGGACTTGCGGAGAGGGGAATAAAACATACTGGCGGTGGTGTCGGTCCCATTGAGGTGTGCGCAAAATGTGGAGGGCCGGTGGATATGTCAGAACCTCATGTCTCGTATGTATACCACGATCAGACTCTCGAAGAGCAACCTTGGCTTTCGTCTATTACTGTACATTATGCCGAGGGCTTGGCGGATGTATGCGTTAGGTGTGATGGCGATGTTGCCGCCGATGAACTTAACCTGCCTGAGCCGGTTGAGGATGGAGAAATTAGCGCGGAGAGCCAAACAGTTGCATAATATTCATAGTTCCATTCCTAATATGAAACTCATGAACCGCACCGAACGCTTCTACAAGATTGATCAGATTCTTACTTCAAGGACTGTTGCAACCCGCCAGGATTTACTTGATGAATTAGAGGTATCTTGGGCAACCCTTAAGCGTGATTTGGCATATTTGAGAGAACGATTTAATGCCCCCATCATCTTTGATAGTGATGCAGGAGGCTATCGTTTCTCCGAACCGAATATTGGCCCGAGCTACGAATTGCCAGGACTGTGGTTTAGTGCAGATGAAACCTATGCTTTATTGACTATGCACCGGTTGCTCAGTGATCTTGAACCCGGTCTGCTGGCTCCCCATGTCGCACCACTGAAATCCCGTCTGGAGAGTATTCTGGGACGGGAAGGGCAGGACTTTTCTGAAATCAGTAATCGCATCAGGTTAAGTCCCATCGGAAAACGTCACAAGAAATCAGAATATTTTCCTCTCGTTTCCCGTGCCATTTTGGAAGGCAGGAGGTTGCAAGTAGTTCATTATTCCAGAGAGAAAAATGAACTAACCGAACGGCTGTTATCGCCTCTCCGCCTCGTTTACTACCGAAACAATTGGTACTTGGAAGCGTGGTGCCACGCTCGTGAAGCACTTCGGCGGTTTTCTGTTGATGCATTCGATAGTGTCACTCTTCTTACCACCGCAGCCAAAAAGGTTCCAAATAAGCAATTAGACTTGGCTTTTGGTGGAAGCTATGGCATATATGGCGGCGTACCAAAATACATGGCTGAACTGCGTTTTTCACCCGCTGCTGCTCGCTGGGTGGCTGACGAACAATGGCATCCAGAGCAAATTGGCAAGTTTGAAGAGAATGGTCATTACTGCCTCAAAGTTCCTTACTCAGAACCAACTGAACTTATCATGGACATATTGCGGCACGGTCGCCATGTGCAAGTATTGGGGCCTAAATCACTGGTATCAAAAGTGGCAGAAGAAGTCTCTGTCATGGCAGCACAGTATCAACCTTAGTTAATTCCAATTCTTATCTATTCAGGCGCAGTATTTGAGCCTGCTATTGTTTATTCTGAATTCGTTGATACGCAAAGTGATCGCATTTAGGCGGAGTCACTTCTAGTGTCGCTTACCCTATAACTGACAGCACAAGGAGATTCATTATGTGGCTAATGACAAATATTGGCTTTTTCAGCGCAGTGCAAAAACCAAACACTAATTTTCTGACCATTCGCGCTCGGGTCAAGAATGATCTGGATAATTTGCGCAGCATATATCTGCCCGATCTATCAAAGACTGTTGGGCATGCCGGAACAGACTACCCGTGGAGGGCTACCGTTCCTCATGACAAATTTGCAGCGGCGCTGACAAATATCGTCATGGATATTAGTTATCCCAATTTCAAAAACGAAGTTGCAGCCAAACAGGGTAAGGCTCGGGCTGGCAAATACAGCAAAGTATGGTCTGTTCTTTACGAGCTTCCCGAACAGGATGCTTCGGCAACTGTCTCTTCTAAGTCTGTTTGGCCTGATGCCTCACAAGCAGATAAAAATGTTGCTTACGGTGGTGTTATATTTTCCAAGAGCGGAAAAGTGTTATTGCGTGAAGTTAAAAACCATTGGGATGGATATGTCTGGACTTTTGCCAAGGGAAGACCGGAACCGGGTGAAACGCCTTCAGAAACCGCTTTACGTGAAACTTTGGAGGAAACTGGTACTCGGCCACAGATTATTTCTCAGATACCTGGAGAGTTTCAAGGCGGCACCACCGTCAATCGGTATTTCTTGATGTTGGCTGAAGAAGGCTCTGGAGGTGTTGCCGCCAGTGACCAGGAAACCGAATCTGTCATTTGGGTTTCCACTGATGAAGCCAAAAAACTAATTGGCATGACAACTAATCAGATTGGGAAAGTGAGAGATTGGGCTGTATTGGAAGCAGCAGTAAAACTTTTTCGGAAATAGATTTTCTAGGCTCACTATTTGAGCCTTTACTACGGTAACATGGTCACCATAACATCTGAGAACGAAAGTGGTAAAGACTATGACTACCAAAACTTACACCTGCACCTTAACACGGTGGCACAAAGTTGCCGAGCGTTTGAGCAAGGAATATAACGATTTGTCTAAGGCAGCTCGTCAAGGTTTAAGTGAGACGACGGTGACTGAATATCTTGGTGAAACACAAGAACGACGTCTCGAACAATTTCGTGATGACTGCTTGGTTCAGTTGGATCGTGCGATGTCAATACAGGAAATCATTCAGCATATCCGTCAGTCTCTTGGAGATGCAAACCAAACAAGCGGCGTCAGTCGTGAACTGGCGGAGTACGATGTACTGGTTAAACGTGCTGGTCTGTTGAATGGTATTGTTGAAGCCAACGGAGCTGATCGGATCGCTATCGGAGAACTGAAGCTGGTTAAGAACCCAACCCGCAGTGAGGATTATAGGGATCGAGGCAATCCTAAAATTGCTGTTGGATTGCTTGAAGGTGCAGCGCTGGCGAAATTGAGACAGCGTGCCGAAGAGACTACGGCAGCGATGTATGCCAAAGCTGATCGGATCGCCGATGTGAACAAAGCTACGCTGGCATTGGAACTGCCCGTTGAAATTGCCCGCATAGCCGGGATTTAAACCGAATTCCGCCGCAAGGCAGATTCAGGCCATTTTGTCGCGGATGGCCGGATGACTACCAGCGACCACGGACGCGACCCACTT
>Ga0364881_10253_pt1 | contig 35846 bp, 34 predicted proteins | sample ExccelJu500001D4_5_FD_206923 | JGI IMG/M metagenome (GOLD analysis project Ga0364881, IMG submission 206923) | Enriched cells from Trout Bog Lake Hypolimnion, Wisconsin, USA - BchlTB.July30.5000.01.D4 | ecosystem: Environmental > Aquatic > Freshwater > Lake > Hypolimnion/Profundal zone | place...
TTATGTATGGAAACTACGGAGACCACATATTTAATGTAGCAAGAAAAACTAGAAAATTCGATAACTTATTTAGCAATGAAACCTTAATCAAATTATTAATAAGTTTATTTGATGACAAATTTATTCTTACTCAAACTGAAGTCAGAAGAAATAAATTTGCCCAACAAGAAGTGGGGGTTAACAAATTTCATCGCGATGGAAGATTTACTGTAAATAAAAATTTATGGATAGTTGCCTTCTGGCCCCTCGAAAATATCACCTTAGAAAACGGACCAACAGAGGTGATTTGCGGGTCTCATTATTTAGAAGAAAAAAACGATGGCATAAAAAAATTATTGTTAGCCAACGCGGGAGATTTGATAGTAATGAATGCTAATTTGCTTCATAGAGCAACACAAATGAGTAAGGACATTTCCCGTTGGGTAGTCATAAACACTTATAACCATTGGGCCCTAAAACCAGCCATTGATCATACTGAATATTTTAGATTTTCCGAGATTCAGAATCTGGAGAATCCCTTAGTTGATCTATTTGGGTTTACTTCTCAACCCCCAAGTGATGAGCGGAAGAGAGTGTATACCTGCATAACGCCAGATGAGCTCAAAAAAAATTTACCACTATGAAATTAATTAGTGGGCACCAACCTTCATATTTACCTTGGTTAGGTTTGTATCACAAACTGTATCTATGTGATGAATTTTTTATTTGGGACCATGTGCAGCTCTCGCATTATGACTATACTGCCAAAAATTTTTTAAAAGGTAGTAATGGCCCATTGAAGTTAGTAGTTCCCTTGCTAAGAAGCGAATCAAATATTATAAGAAATGTAAAGATTGATAATCAAATGGATTGGAAAAGAAAGCACTGGTCTACAATCAAGCAACTCTATTCTTCAGCCCCATACTTTGAGACACATAGGTCATTTCTTGAGTCTTTTTATAAGCAAACCTGGACATCACTACTAGAGATGACAACACATTTTTTAGAGTGGTCTACAAATTTAATTGGTATAGACCAGCCCATTCATTTCTCTTCAAGCTTCCAGTTGGATGAAGCAAAGGATAGAGGCGTATTGGAGCTAGTTAAGAAAAATGATGGGAATTGCTTTATTTTTGGTGAAAAAGGGGTTGAATACTGTGACGTACAGTTGTTTAAAAATAGTAATGTTTATGCTTATTTTCAAAATTACAAACATCCAATTTACCAACAAAAATATCCGCCATTCGTCAGCAATCTATCGATTTTAGATTTGATAATGAATGTCCCCAGTAAAGAATGTTTGAATATTATTGTAGGTCAAAATGATACTCGAGAAGCTATAAGACTTTTTGCCGCCGCTGAATTACAAGGTAGGGGATAATTTTGAGTAATGATTCTATACAAAGTAATGAATTCAACGCCTCATTATTTGGTGCTTGGGAAAAAAAGATTTATTCGCATGGAAAACAGCATAATATTTTTCCTCACACAGATTTAGTTTCCTATGTCTATAATTATGCATATCCCGAAATAAAACTTTCAAGCAGTACTGCTAAGGTCTTAGAAATCGGTTCGGGCACAGGAAACAACCTAAATTTTTTTTCAAAGCTCGGGTTTGAGACTTATGGTGTGGATGGTTCTAAAACAGCATGTGATAAGGCTCGCCAGTTTCTCGATAGTCAAGCTTCTTTTGCTAACATTGATGAATGCGACTTTGCCTCTCTTCCTTACGAAGATAATTTCTTCGATTTGGTGGTTGACCGCGCAGCGATGTATGCAAATAATTTTTCGACGATAACTCGTACTGTATCGGAAGTTGAAAGAGTTTTAAAAAATAATGGAAAATTTATTTCTATTACTTTCTCTGAGAAGCACATGTACGCTAATTTAAAGTATGCAAAAAAATATGAGAATAATACATACTATGAATATACGGATGGTCCCTTTCAGGATACTGGGTTAGTTCATTTCTTCTCGGTAAATGAAATACAAAAGCTTTTTTCTAACTTTAAGATTGATTTCTTATATGAGCAAAATAAGATAAATCCCTTTTCTTTAGATATCGTAAATGCTGAAATTCATTTTGGCGCCCGTTGTTCAAAGGTTTAATTACCTTCATTACAGTCTATTGGTTTATATGTATATAAAATTTTTTTCTATTTATGCTACAAGATAAAAGCATTCTTAAATTAGCATTTAAGCACTATTCTTTTTATCTGGGCGGAGATCAGCCTGCCGTGAGTTGGCAAGAGCGTGCTAGGACAGTTTTGGGGGCCTTTATTGGCATAATGTTAGTGCTCACTATCGCTAAATACCTTGGTGAGACAGTAGGTATCGATGAATGGCTGATGGCCTCGCTGGGAGCTAGTGCATTGCTTGTTTTTGCCCTTCCACAAAGCCCTTTAGCTCAGCCCTGGGCCGTCATTGGCGGCAATACCCTGTCAGCTTTAGTTGGGATTAGTTGTGCCCACTTTACAGATTTACCGATTACAGTAGCCTTAGCGCTAGCGGCTTCTCTGTCGATTTTGGGAATGTTTATCCTGCGCTGCCTGCACCCACCGGCGGCTGCAGTGGCCCTCATTGCCGTACTAGGTCACGTATTGCACTACCGCTATGCCTTTTTTCCGGTAATGGTCGATTCGATTCTGCTGATCATGGCCGGCGCCATTTATAGCAATCTGACTGGTAAGCCCTACCCAAACCACCCTAAATAAGGGGTCAGGATAGGGTATTCAAAGCCTATTTGATCTTGCCAGCAGCGATCGAGGCTTTGCAGCCCGCAATGCTGTAGTTCTGAAATTTGCCAAAGTTCTCTTTGCGAACCGACTGACCGCATTCCGCTAGGGAATTACGTAAATTGATTTTGGGGATGTTCCCAGTGCTCATGAAAATCTCCTCTATTTTTATAATGAATGCCGTACCTGCTAGTTTGCACCTGAAAAGCCTATAAAATCAACCTACTAAGATAATTCAGGACTTATCGACTTTATGACTAGCGTTATCCCCGTCATCCTTTGTGGTGGTTCTGGCACTCGTCTTTGGCCTTTATCTCGCTCGGGCTTTCCAAAGCAATTTTTAGTCCTATCAGGCGGCGACTCAAAACACAGTTTGTTTCAAGAAGCGATTGAGCGTATCAATGCGATTGCTAATCCAGAAATTGCATTGAATTCAATCTTGATCGTGACTAACGAAGAGCATCGCTTTTTGGCTTTAGACCAGTTACGAGAATTGCCCAACATTCAAGCAAGCTTGCTACTTGAACCGATCGGTCGTAATACTGCCCCTGCACTGAGCTTAGCTGCTTTTCAGGCGCGTGATAGCGGTAGCAATCTAGAGCTCGATCCTATTCTAGTGATTACCCCTGCTGATCAGACCGTACAAAATACGGCAGCATTTGTGAGGGCTTTGCAAGATTGTGTTGCTGTAGTAGATGCTGATCAAAGTAAAAAAACTATTGCGATTTTAGGCATTACGCCTATCGCTCCTGAGACGGGCTATGGTTATATCCAGCGCATGAAAGAGCAGGGCGCTCATCATGAATACAGCGTTGCTCAGTTTGTAGAAAAACCCAATGCAAAGACTGCGCAGAGCTATTTAGCTGATGGCAACTATCTCTGGAATAGTGGTATGTTTGTATTACGCGCCAGTACTTGGTTAGCCGCTCTTAAAGAATTCAGGCCTGATATTTTTGGCGCCACTGAAACTGCTTGGCAAGGTAAAACAATCGATCAATCTGGCGATGTGGGTTTTGTTCGCCCAGATAAAGAATTATTTAAAACGATCCCAAGCGAATCGATTGACTACGCTGTGATTGAAAAATGCCCAGGCAGTGCTTTTACAGTCAAGATGGTTGAGTTAGATGCGGGCTGGAGCGATCTGGGAGCATGGGATGCCGTGTGGCAAGTCGGCAGCCAAGATGAAAGCGGCAATGTCACTAGTGGTGATACCTTGCTGACCAACACCAAAAACTCCTTAGTCCATGCGAGTACTCGCCTAGTGAGCACCGTTGGTATTGATAACTTAGTCATCATTGAAACAGCCGATGCAGTTTTGGTTGCCGATAGAGCGAATAGTCAGGACGTTAAACATATTGTTGCTAAGTTAGAGACGCAAAAACGCGAAGAGAAGAACTTGCATCGCAAAGTAGCTAGACCGTGGGGTTGGTATGACAGTGTTGATGAGGGTGAGCGTTTTAAAGTTAAACGAATTCAGGTTAAGCCCGGCGCCAGCCTGTCATTACAAATGCATCACCACCGTGCAGAGCACTGGATTGTGGTTAAAGGGATTGCGGAGATTACCAATGGCGATCAAGTTATCACCCTAAAAGAAAATCAAAGTACTTTTATCCCTCAAGGCCAGACCCATCGCTTAGCCAATCCTGGCAAAGAGCCTCTAGAAATTATTGAAGTGCAGTCAGGTAGTTACTTGGGCGAGGATGACATCGTGCGTTTTGAAGACACATACGGCCGCAGTTAAAAAACATTACAAGCAAAAGATAGCAATATGACAAACAACAAACAAAAAGTCGCTCTTATTACCGGTATCACTGGCCAAGATGGCTCTTACCTAGCAGAGTTCTTGTTAGAAAAAGGGTATATGGTGCATGGTATTAAGCGCCGAGCTTCTTCTTTTAATACTGAGCGCGTTGATCACATTTACCAAGATCCCCACATCGATCATCGTCACTTTGTATTGCACTATGGCGATCTGACTGATTCCAGTAATTTGACTCGCATCATTCAGCAAACTCAGCCAGATGAAATTTATAACTTGGGCGCACAAAGTCATGTAGCGGTTTCTTTCGAGTCGCCAGAGTACACGGCAGATGTGGATGCCATTGGCCCCTTACGCATTTTAGAGGCTATTCGCATTCTGGGCTTAGAGAAGAAAACCCGTTTCTATCAAGCCTCCACCTCAGAGCTCTATGGTCTGGTGCAAGAGATTCCACAAAAAGAAACCACACCCTTTTATCCGCGCAGTCCTTATGCTGTAGCCAAGCTCTATGCCTACTGGATTACCGTGAACTATCGCGAGGCTTATGGCATGTATGCCTGTAACGGCATTCTGTTTAATCATGAGTCTGAACGCCGTGGTGAAACCTTTGTAACCAGAAAGATCACACGTGGCCTATCTAATATTGCTCAAGGTCTAGAGCAATGCTTGTACATGGGCAATATGGATGCCTTACGTGACTGGGGTCACGCTAAAGACTATGTCCGTATGCAGTGGTTAATGTTGCAACAAGAGCAGCCTGATGATTTTGTTATTGCTACGGGTGTGCAATTTAGTGTGCGTGAATTTATTATCCGCAGCGCCAAGCAATTAGGTATCACGATCCGTTTTGAAGGCAAAGCTGAAGCGGAGCAGGGGATTGTGGCGGCAATTGAGGGTGATAAAGCACCCGCGCTTCAGGTTGGTGATGTGATTGTCAAAATTGATCCTCGTTACTATCGCCCAACTGAAGTGGAAACCCTCTTGGGTGATCCAAGTAAAGCTAAAGCCAAGTTGGGCTGGGTTCCAGAAATCACCATTGATGAGATGATTGTTGAGATGGTGGCGAACGACCTTGATCATGCCAAGCAACATGCTTTACTCAAAAAGCATGGCTTTAGTGTGGCTATTGGTAAAGAGAATTAAAAAAGAAGAATAAATTCAAAAGAAGAGTAAAAAGCAATCAATATCGTGCCTACTGATTTAAACCAAAAGATTTATGTCGCCGGCCATCGGGGTATGGTTGGGTCAGCCATTGTGCGAAATTTAGTGGCGCAAGGTTATAGCAATATTGTTACTCGCACCCATGCAGAACTGGATTTAACTAATCAGGCGCAAGTCAAAGCCTTTTTTCAACAAGAAAGGCCCGCGCAAGTGTATCTGGCTGCAGCAAAGGTTGGAGGAATTCATGCGAACAACACTTATCCTGCCGAATTCATTTATCAGAACCTGATGATGGAAGCCAACGTCATTCATCAGGCATTTGAAGCAGGCGTTAAGAAACTCCTTTTCCTAGGCTCAAGCTGCATTTATCCTAAGCTCGCACCTCAGCCGATGGCAGAAGATGCATTACTCACCGGAACTCTAGAGCCAACTAATGAGCCCTATGCCATTGCAAAGATTGCAGGGATTAAATTATGTGAGAGTTATAACCGCCAGTATGGCCAATCGCACGGGATCGATTACCGCTCGGTGATGCCGACTAATCTCTATGGCCCAGGAGACAACTACCATCCTGAAAATAGCCATGTCATTCCCGCATTGATTCGACGCTTTCATGAAGCTAAGGTGAGCGATGCTACAGAGGTGTTGATTTGGGGCGCAGGCACTCCAAAGCGCGAGTTCTTGTATGTTGACGACATGGCTGCTGCTTCAGTTTTTGTAATGGAACTAGATAAATCGATCTATGACCAGCACACTAGCCCAATGCAAAGCCATATTAATGTGGGCTTTGGAGAGGATGTCACGATTGCAGAGCTAGCTCATGCGGTAGCAACAGCCATAGGCTATACAGGTAAGATTGGTTTTGATATCTCTAGGCCCGATGGTGCGCCCCGCAAATGGATGGACTCATCACGTTTAAACCGTTTAGGCTGGAAAGCGAAGATTGATTTACGGATTGGCCTAGAGAAAGCCTACGCTGACTTCTTGCAAAATATGGCAAAAGCTGAAAAGGGTGCCGCTTGAAGATTGGCTTTCATACGAATAATTTGTCGCTTCGGGGTGCCGAGATTGCAGTGTTTGATTACGCTCTGCATAACCAATCACTTTTACAAAATGAATCTCTCATCTTTTATAAGAGTCATTTGCCAAGTGAGCCCACAGTCGTTGAAAAGTTCTCTAAGTACTTTAAGCTTTTACCCTATCAAGACAATCAACACTTAGCTCGCTTAGCGGATCAAGAAAAAATAGATTTACTGTATTTCATTAAATCAGGCGAGCGTGATGGTGATCTCATTAGTAATGTGCCTTGCGCAATCCATGCGGTCTTTCCCACCAAGGTGAGAGAGTTTCATGGGGATAAATTGGCGTTTGTTTCACAGTGGCTCTCCAAAGAGTATTCGAATGGGAAGGTGCCTTTTGTCCCGCATATGATTGACTTACCCATGGTTGAAGGGGATCTAAGAAAAGAGCTCAATATTCCAGAGGGCACTACAGTGTTGGCTAGCTACGGCGGGTCAGACAGCTTTAATTTACCTTTTGTGCATGAGACGATTCTTAAGGTGTTAGGTAGGCGTAAAGACATTTATTTTGTATTTATGAATTTCGCTCCATTTGCACAGCATGAGCGCCTGATCTTCTTGCCCGGTAACTCGGATATGCAATACAAGATGCGCTTTATTAATACCGCAGATGGAATGCTTCATGCTAGAGGCATTGGGGAGAGCTTTGGCTTAGCTTGTGGAGAGTTCTCAATCAAGAATAAGCCTGTGATGACTTATGCGATGTCACCGCAGCGTAGTCATATTGAGATCTTGGGCGATAAGGCTCTTCCGTATAAAGGTAAGACTGACTTGGAGGTGCTATTGATGGGTTTTGATCAACAGGTACAGCACCAACAAAGCTGGGATGCCTATAGCAAAGACTTTTCTCCTAAAGCAATCATGCCTATGTTCGAAGAAGTTTTTATCAAGGCGCCAAACTTTGATATTACAGTGATAAAAAGATTTGATAAATTGGAGATAGAGCGGTATCGTTTTATTCGGAAAGTTCGTAATTTATCAAAAAAATTAATTCTTAAATAAATACCGAATGTATGAATAAAAACGGCACTTTTACAGTCAATTCAGAGAGGCTCAATAAGATTAATTATCTGGTATCCATCCAGATAGCGCTATTTGGGATTCTATTTTCAATTTGGTTGTTGCCAAATACTATATTTATTAGAAATTTCTGTTTAGTTATTGGTGCCCTAATTGGGTGTTATGAGATTTATTGTTTCCGTCGTGAACTAAGTTTTTCTCGGTCATTACCTCTTATTTTTTTGATAATTTTATTTTTATGGGCATCTATACACCTTATATTTTTAACAAATAATCTGACGATTCAGATACAGGAATTCCTTAGCGTTTGGAAAAGGAGTCTTTTCTCTTTATTTTTTGGTGCGGGACTTGGTTTAAGTCTAGCGAATATCAAAACTAAATCCCATCGATATTTGTGGGTGATTTTTTATGCTGGTTTATTAGGCCCTACTATAATTTACATACTGAAATATCTTATGCAACATTTGGAGCTAAATTTCGGTATTGAGATACCCAAATATTGGGGTCTGTATCTTGCAGGTTCAGAGACTCCATACTACGTTGCTAAGACAGGCTATATGGGCTTTTGTGCCCCAGTCATTGCTGTTGCACTTGGCCAACTCTATGATCGAATCAAAACTGAAAGTAGGAGCGATTACTTTACTTTAATTTATTTGATTACAGTTCCTGCGATCTTATTTATTTTTATTAATGAAAATATAAAAAACGGTATTTTGTTTTCATGTCTTTTAATTTTATTTTTTATTGCCTTGCTGATTTTCAAAACGCATAAAACATTTTCTATCAAAAGAACTATGGTTTGCATTTTTTTAGCTATATTATTTGCATTTTTTTTAAATAAAAATATCGAACAAAACCATTCATGGAAAACTCTTTTTGCTGATGCAAAAGTTGCTATTCAAACTGATAATTTTATCAATTGGCAATGTGGGACTAGATTGGGTTACCCAAAAAATGAATATGGTGAAACTGTTTCAGTAACAAATTATGAGCGTATTGCATGGAGCATTAATGCAGCAAAACTAGTGATTAAATATCCTCTGGGGTATGGATTGATTGAAAGATCATTCGGATGGCTGGAAAAAGATCTATCGCCTGAATCCTGCTTGACACAAAGCCACAGCGGATGGCTTGATTTGGCCGTGGGAATTGGTGTGCCGGGCATACTAATGATATTTGCATCTTTTTTCTACGCACTTAAAAAATTAACCCAATTTAATTTATCAAAAGATTCAGATCTTGCTATTTGGAGAAATATGTTGTCATGTATTCTTTTTGGTTTAACTCTGATTTGGTGTACGAGTGAAATTAGTCAAAAGATATTCTTTGAAGAGCTTATATTCTTTTTGTCCTTTGCTGGGGGTTTAAGCGTTCATCAAAAAAGGCGCTAGAAAATGATTTAAATCTTAGCCCGAGTAATTCAGACTTGTTGTAATAGAGTAATCTTCTTCCTTAATATGACTAAAATATAAATAGCTAACATTAATAGTAAAATCAGAATGTCGCGAAATTATTATTTAGCTCAGCACGAATTTAGATAAATGCAAAATATAAAAAAAAGATGTGCATTGATATGCGGAATCTCTGGTCAGGATGGAGCATATCTTGCTCAGTTGCTCTTAAGCAAGGGCTATGAAGTTTGGGGGACATCTCGGGATGCGCAAGTGTGTTCTTTTGCGCTACTCGAAAAATTAAAAATTAAAGATCAAGTGAATACTGTTTCAATGTCATTGACTGACTTCAGAAATGTACTGCAAGTTATCTCAAGAGTTCATCCTCATGAAATTTACAATTTGGCTGGCCAAACTTCAGTAGGGCTTTCTTTTGATCAGCCAGTTGAAACATTTGAAAGTATTACGTTGGGAACTATTAACTTGCTTGAGTCTATTCGTTTTGTTGATCCCATGATACGCTTTTATAATGCCGGATCTAGTGAGTGCTTTGGAGATACAGGACAAAATTTAGCAACTGAACAAACTGCTTTCAGGCCCACTAGTCCATATGCAATTTCGAAAGCTGCTGCAACCTGGCAGGTTGACTTGTATCGAAAGGCTTACGATTTATTTGCGGTAACGGGTATTTTATTTAACCATGAGTCTCCTTTGAGGCCTGAGCGTTTTGTAACCAAAAAGATCGTATCCGCAGTATGCAGAATTGCGGAAGGAAGTAGTGAAAAACTTGAGCTTGGGAATCTCGAAATTCGAAGAGACTGGGGGTGGGCTCCAGAATATGTCGATGCAATGTGGCGAATGCTCTCTATTGACTTTCCCAGTGATTATATTATTTCAACCGGTATCACAATGAGCCTCAGAGATTTCCTATCCATTGCTTTTGGAGTATTTGATCTAGACTGGGAGAGATATACAGTAGTTAATACAAGCTTTGCGAGACCATTGGATCCTTTGGAAATTCGTGGTTGCGCTGATAAGGCAATGAAAAATTTATCCTGGGAGCCTCAGATTAAAGGCGTAGAACTAGTTACAAAACTAGTTAGCTCACAACTATCGCAGACAACTTCGGATTCATTAAAGAGAGGTTAGGTTGATTGATCCAAAAATGACCTGTTTTAGCAATAAACAAAGGGATGATCTATGTTCTTTGCTGGGGGGGCTATGGCAGAGTCTTTGCTTGAGAAGGCGTTATCAATTTGGACTCCTACTTTTATTAATGATGTTTACATCTATTACGGAGATTATCAGCATTGGAGCTGTCTTGCCATTTCTTGCGATATTGACATCACCTGAGAAATTATTTTTGTTTCCAATTTCGTTCAAGCTTAGTCAGATTTTTGAAGTAACAAACCCAAACGAACTCCTATACCCATTTACGTTGTTTTTTTGTTTTGCAATACTTGCTTCTGGGGCAGTGAGATTAGCTTTACTTTGGGCAAGCTCACGCTTCTCATTTGCTGTAGGTGCTGATATTGGATCTGACATATATCTACGAACGCTTTACCAGCCGTATGAAGTTCACTGCAATCGAAATAGTAGCGAAATACTGAGCGGAATTACAGTCAAAGTGGATAGAGTAATATTTAGTGTACTTGTGCCGCTGCTCACTATAGTTAGCTCAGGCACCTTATTTACACTTCTTCTTGGCGGCCTATTCTTTATCGATCCTTTTGGCACCTCAGTCATTTCCTTAAGTTTGGGATTAATTTATTTTGGTATTATTTTTTTTGTTCGCAAAATTTTATTTGTCGACAGTAAGGTTATTGCGAAAGAATCAACGAAGATTCTTAAATCTATTCAGGAGGGTTTGGGAGGCATTCGAGATGTACTTATCAATGGTAGCCAGGCAGCCTATTACCAAGTTTACAGGGAGGCAGACAAGAGCTATAGATTAGCTCAAGCTAGATCCATCTTTATCGGTATCGGCCCTAGATATCTGATTGAAACTCTTGGCGTCATATTGATTTCCTTTTTTGCCTACTTCCTAACCCGAACCCCTGATGGTATTTCTAGGGTAATTCCGATACTTGGCGTAGTTGGTCTAGGCGCACAAAGATTATTGCCAGTAATGCAACAGTCTTTTGGCTCCTGGGCACAAATTCAAGGCTCCAGAGCATCTCTCAAGGATGTTTTAGTATTGCTTGAGCAGCCCTTGCCAAATTCTAGTTCTATAGTAGGTGATAGCAAATTACCTTTTAATAATTCTATTTCCATGCGAAAAATTAGTTTTCGCTACAACAACCATGGACCATTAATTTTTGAAGAAATTGACCTCAAAATTTTTAAAGGTAGCAGAATTGGTTTCATTGGAAGTACGGGTAGTGGAAAAAGTACCTTATTAGATGTTTTGATGGGCCTGTTGCAACCTACAGCCGGATTTATAGAAGTTGATGATGTGCCCATCACGCCGCAGAATATATATTTATGGCAGGCTCACATCGCACATGTTCCTCAGGCGATTTTTCTATCCGACAGCAGTATTGAAGAAAATATTGCCTTCGGAACTCCAAAAAATGAAATAAACAGACAATTGGTAAAGGATGTTGCAAAAAGAGCAAGAATTGCTGATGTCATTGAGGAGCTACCTAGGAAATACGATACCTTAGTCGGAGAGCAGGGTATACGTTTATCTGGGGGGCAACGTCAGAGAATTGGTATTGCTAGAGCCCTTTATAAAAAAGCAGATGTAATTATTTTTGATGAAGCTACAAGTGCGCTAGATCAAGAGACCGAGCAAGCTGTTATAGAGGCCATTGCAGGTCTTGACAAGGATGTCACAATCCTAATGATTGCTCATCGTATTAGCTCTCTTCGAGAGTGCGATCAAATTTTTGAATTACAAAAAAACACCATTCGTTTGCTTGGTAGCTATGAGCAACTCATAAGCGGTTAGTAGCAAATATATTTGTTTAAGGAAATCAGTAATGTTACAAAAATCTTCGATTCTCATTACGGGAGGTACCGGATCTTTTGGGCACGCTTTTCTTGCTAAAACTTTAGCCAAATATAATCCACGACGTTGTGTTATCTACTCACGTGATGAAATGAAGCAATGGGAGATGGCAAAATTATATGGAAAAGATGATCGAGTACGATTTTTTATTGGGGATGTTAGAGATAAGGATCGATTGGCGCGTGCGCTAAATGGAATTGACTATGTAGTGCATGCAGCAGCAACAAAGATTGTTCCAACTGCAGAATACAATCCATTTGAGTGCGTTAAGACTAATATAATAGGCGCAATGAATTTAATTGATGCATGCATCGATCAAGGTGTTAAACGTGTTGTGGCTCTTTCTACAGATAAAGCTAGCAGCCCCATTAATTTATACGGCGCCACAAAGCTAACTTCTGATAAATTATTTATTGCAGGCAATTCTTATGCCGGCAAGAGCGACACACGTTTTTCAGTAGTCCGTTATGGTAATGTCATGGGGTCTCGCGGATCTGTGATTCCTTTCTTTATTAGTCTACGTGATAAGGGAGTTTTGCCAATTACAGACAAGAGAATGACACGATTCATGATCAACCTCGATCAAGGTGTTGAACTTGTATGGGACGCATTTGAGGATATGATTGGCGGCGAGATCTATGTAAAAAAGATACCATCAATGAAAGTGACAGATATTGCATCTGCTGTATTACCTTCTGCGAAACAGGAAATAATAGGTATTCGTCCGGGTGAAAAGTTACATGAGCAAATGATTGGTCTTGAGGATGCTCCGCATACATATGAGTATGATAGTTTCTATAAGGTACTTCCTGCAATCCATAATTGGAGCGCAGACCCTGCTCGTATTGGAGATGGCGTTCTTGTTGCGCCGGATTTTACTTATAGCTCAGAAAACAATCTTGATTGGATGGGCATCGCCGATTTACAGGCGTGGATTAGTAGAAATCAAGAATTGATAGGTCGAATTTGATGATGTCCATCCCTTATGGCCGTCAGAGTATTAACCAGAGTGATATAGATTCAGTTCTCTCAGTACTGCGCTCCAATTTTTTAACACAAGGCCCATTAGTTCCAGAATTTGAGTCTAAGTTTTCTATATACAGTGGTTCAAAATTTGCAATAGCTGTTAACAGTGCAACTAGCGCACTTCATATAGCTTGCTTAGCATTGGATGTCGGGAGAGGGGATATCGTTTGGACTTCTCCCATTACATTTGTTGCTAGTGCAAATTGCGCCCTATATTGTGGGGCATCAATTGATTTTGTTGATATCGATCCTTGTACTTATAACCTATGCATTGATAAATTGGAGGCAAAATTAGTTGAAGCAAAAAGGATAGGGTGTTTACCTAAGGTTGTCATCCCTGTTCACATGGCTGGACAACCATGCAACATGGCAAAAATTTATGAACTAAGTGAACAATATGGTTTCAGTATTATCGAGGACGCTTCGCATGCAGTTGGGGCTAAATTCTGCGATAAAGAATTATTCTTAGAGTCAGTGGGTAGCTGTAAATTTAGCGATATTACTGTTTTTAGCTTTCATCCAGTTAAAATAATAACTACTGGTGAAGGCGGTATGCTTACAACAAACAATGCGGATTTAGCTAAGCGTTTGCGCCTTTTGCGGAGCCACGGAATTACTAATATTACTGAAGACCTAGAGCTGCGGCCCTCAGATGAGATTTGGAATTATCAACAAGTTGATTTAGGATTCAACTATAGAATGACTGACTTGCAGGCAGCGCTGGGAATAAGTCAAATGGATAGACTTGATCAGTTTGTTATGGCTCGACATAAAATTGCAAAGTCTTACAATGAGTTATTGTCTGGTTTGCCACTTACTCTTCCATGGCAAGATCCCACTCAATATTCATCCTTTCATCTTTATATAATTCGCCTTAAAAAACGAACAACTCAGTTAACTCAAAAAAAGATACATGAGTTGTTTTTAAGATCAGGAGTTGGTGTTAACCTTCATTACATTCCTGTCTACCTTCATCCGTATTACCGCAATCTTGGTTTTGAACCTGGATATTGCCCCGAGGCTGAAAAGTATTTCCATGAAGCTATTACGCTGCCACTTTATCCAGGTCTTACGGAAGATTTTCAGAATATAGTTGTAGAAAATTTGAAATCGTATCTATTATGAAGCCTTTGTTTTCGGAGAGATTATTCTTTAAATTATTAAATGAAGATGATGTCACGGAAAAATACATCAGTTGGTTAAATGATCCCGAAGTAAATAGATATCTTGAAATACGTTTTGATTCACATGACATAAATTCCTGTCGTGAATTTGTAAGCTCTATGAATTTGGATCAAGATTGTTATTTATTTGGAATTTATATCCAAATAAATAATTACCATATAGGAAATATCAAGCTTAAATATACCGACCGTCAGTACAAAAAAGCTAACATAGGGTTTTTGATTGGCGAGAAAAGATTTTGGGGGATGGGCTATGCCAGTGAGGCAATCAAAAGCATTTCTAGTTGGGGGTTTGATGTCCTTGCCCTTGAGAGAATTGAGGCTGGATGTTACGATGAGAACTTAGGAGCAGTCCGAGCTTTTCTGAAATCTGGTTATGTAGTTGAGGGATATGAAAGAGAATCTTTCGAGCTGGATGGTCGAAGGGTAGGCTGTTTTTTATTGGCAATGATAAGAGCTGATTTTTTAAAAATTATAAATGAGTAGACTTGCCCTTGGAACAGTTCAGTTTGGCTTAGATTACGGTATTGCTAATAATAATGGTCAGGTGCGCCCTCAAGAAATCAAGGCTATGCTTGATTTGGCTCGAGTGGGTGGGGTAAGCATGCTTGATACTGCAATTGCCTATGGTGATAGTGAGCGCCGCTTGGGAGAGTTAGGTATTAAAGACTTTAAATTAATTACCAAGTTACCAGGGATGATGGCAGCAAGTGATATAAAGTCATGGGTTAAAGAACAAGCTAGGGGAGCGCTAGGAAGATTGGGAGTTTCTTCAGTCTATGGAGTGTTGTTGCATCAACCGAAAAATCTTTGTGGAGACAATGGACTCGCTCTATATCGCGCCTTAAATGATTTAAAAAATGACGGCTTAACTCAAAAAATTGGTATTTCGATCTATGACCCTTCAGAGCTACATTTGCTAAATAATAAATTTCAGTTTGATATTGTTCAGGCACCGTTCAACTTATTAGACCAAAGACTTAATTTATCAGGCTGGCTAAAAAAGCTAAAGGATATGAATACAGAAATTCATACGCGCTCGACGTTTCTTCAAGGATTACTTTTAATGGAAAGAGAAAGTATTCCCCATAAATTTGATCGATGGAAACAATTATGGGACCAGTATCACCTCTGGCTACTTTCTACTGGGCATTCAGCGCTTGAGGCATGCTTAAGTTTCCCTTTGTCTTTTCCTGAGGTAGATAAAGTAGTTGTGGGCGCTGACAACCAAAATCAGCTGAAAAAAATTTTGATTACATCCAAATCTATTAGCCTACTTAATTTTCCCCCAATCGCATGTGAAGACGAAAGTCTAATCAACCCATCAAAGTGGCTAAAGTTATGAAAGTAGTTGCAATTGTTCAGGCAAGAATGGGATCGACTAGGCTTCCTAACAAAGTAATGAGGAGGATTATGGGCGTTCCAATGATTGAATTATTGCTAAAGCGCTTAAGTAATTCAAAAGAGATAGATCAAATTTTAGTAGCAACCTCAGTTGACAAGCGTAATTTAGAGTTGGTTAGGCATGTTAAAGATCTTGGATTTGCTTGTGAGATAGGAAGTGATGATGATGTTTTGGATCGTTATTTTCAGGCATCTAAAAAACATCAGGCCGATGTCATAGTCAGGATTACTGGTGATTGCCCATTAGTTGATCCCAATTTGGTGGATGAGGTTGTTAGAAAGTTTCGAGATGCAGGGGTGGACTATTTTAGCAATGTTGCGCCTCCAACATATCCAGACGGCTTAGACATTGAGGTCTTTACATTTGAAGCCCTTGAGCGGGCAAATTTGGAGACTGAGGATGCTTATGAAAGGGAGCACGTGACACCTTTTCTTCGTAAGCAAGATAAATTTACAAACGCCTCATTGAAGTATAAAGAAGATTTATCTAATTTGCGATGGACTGTTGATGAAATTAGTGACTTTATAGTAATTAATAATATATTCAAATCCTTTCATCCCCGAATTGATTTTGGCTGGCATGAGATTCTTGACTTAGTAAAAAAAACGCCTGATTTATTTGAGGCTAATCAATTTATTGCTCGAAATGAGGGAGGCACAATGGGATCTGGTCAGAAACTATGGAAGAGAGCAAAACAAATTATCCCTGGTGGAAATATGCTACTTTCAAAGCGTGCTGAAATGTTTTTACCTGATCAGTGGCCAGCTTATTTTAGTAAGGCAAAAGGTTGTCGCGTCTGGGATTTGGATGGAAGAGAATATATCGACATGTCAATTATGGGTATTGGAACTAATATTCTGGGTTATGGTCACAATGAGGTTGATGATGCAGTAAGAGATACTGTTCAAAAGGGAAATATGTCAACCTTCAATTGTCCAGAAGAAGTATTGTTGGCAGAAAAACTAATTGAACTTCATCCTTGGGCTGAGATGGCAAGATTTGCGCGAAGCGGAGGGGAGGCAAATGCTGTCGCAATTCGAATTGCACGTGCTGCCTCAGGCAAAGATAAGGTTGCAGTGTGTGGCTATCACGGCTGGCATGATTGGTATCTATCTGCAAATCTTGGGGATGAAAAAAGCCTTGCTGGACATTTGCTGCCTGGCCTTGAACCAAATGGGGTCCCGCAAAATTTACGAGGAACAGTTTTTCCATTCACCTACAATAATTATGATGAATTAAAACTTTTGATTGATACCCACGACATCGGCGTAATCAAAATGGAAGTAGTGCGTAACATGGGGCCTGAGAACGACTTTTTACATAAAGTGCGAAAATTGGCTACTAATAAAGGGATTGTTTTGATCTTTGATGAATGCACCTCAGGTTTTAGAGAGACTTTTGGTGGAATTCATAAAAAGTATGGTGTAGAGCCAGATATGGCCATGTTTGGCAAAGCTCTAGGGAATGGGTATGCAATTACGGCAATCATTGGAAGGCGCTCCATAATGGAGGCTGCTCAATCAACTTTTATCAGCAGTACATTTTGGACAGAGCGTATTGGGCCATCAGCAGCTCTAAAAACTTTAGAAGTAATGGAGCGAATAGGTTCGTGGGAAGCTATTACAAAAACAGGAATTAAAATTCGCCAGGGGTGGCAAAAACTCTCTGATAAACACGAATTAAAAATTAACCATTGGGGCCTTCCATCATTAGCGGGATTTACATTTGAAAGCAAAAATAGCTTAGCGTATAAAACCTTAATAACCCAAGAGATGTTATCAAAGGGATATCTGGCTGGAAATTGCGTGTATTCCTGCATTGACCATACGGCTGAAATATTAGAGGGCTTCTTCTACGCGTTAGATCCAATCTTTTATCAAATAAGTGAGTGCGAACAAGGGGCAGATGTAATGAAATTGTTAAAGGGACCAGTCAGTCATGCTGGATTCAAAAGACTAAACTGAACTTGTGAATTGGAGGATCAAAGTGGATAAATCTATATTCATTCAAGAAACACTAACCCCTATCTTTAAAGATGTATTTGATAATCTGCAATTAAATATCGACGAAAATACCACATCAGATGATGTAGATGGCTGGGATAGTGTTTCAAATATCAAATTGCTCATTATGATTGAGAAAAAATTAAAAATTACATTTGATTTAAGTAAAGTATCGAGCCTGGAAAATGTCGGTCAAATGGCAGAATTAATTTTGGGGATGGTTCAAAAAGAATAGAATTAATGAAGAATATAAAAAAAACAATACTATATAAGGCGTTACTAACTAGGTTTGCTGAGGAAGCGCTTTTAGATCTATTTTCCGATGGAAAATTGAGTGGCACTGTGCATACCAGTATTGGGCAGGAGTTAGTTGGCGCAGTGGTAACAGAGTTTTTAAGAGAACATGACACAATTTTTTCAAATCATCGTTGCCATGGTCATTTCCTATCTAAAAATGGTGATGTGGATGGTCTTGTTGCAGAAGTAATGGGTAGAGCATCTGGTGTTTGTGCTGGGTACGGCGGGAGCCAGCATTTATTTAAAGATGGATTTTACTCAAATGGAATACAAGGAGGTATAGTCCCAATTGCTGCTGGCTTAGCTTGGGCGCATAAGCTTGAAAATTTGGGGAATATCAGTGTTGTATTTATAGGCGATGGCACATTGGGTGAGGGGGCTTTGTACGAGACATTAAACATTGCCTCTAAATGGAGACTGCCATTGTTAATTGTGCTTGAAAACAATAGATACTCTCAATCTACAAAGCAAGAGGAAACCCTTGCCGGCAATATATGTCAGCGCTTTAGTGCATTTGGTATTGATGGCGCCGTAGCAAATACATGGGATGTTGAGGGTCTGGAGGGAATTGCGAGTAATCTAATAGAAAAAATAAGAAATGATTCTTCGCCGAGATTTATTCAAATTGATACTTACAGGTTGAAAGCCCATTCAAAAGGAGATGACAATAGAGAAAAACAGGAAATAGATTCATATCTTGAGAAGGATTTAATTTCTCAATATTTAAAAGATGTACCTAAAGAAGATAAAAACTGGGTCGATAATATTCGCACATTAGTAAGCGATGCTATCGCGAAAGCTGAGCGAAGTGAATATGCATTCAGTACATTAGAAGACACCACAATTGAAGTTGCAAAAAAAATTGAATTTACAGAGTATAAAATTTCTGATGAGAAAATAAGATATGTAAATAAGATTAATGCCGCACTTAAAAAAATTCTAGGGGAACAAAAAAGTTTATTTATTTTAGGGGAGGATGTACTATCGCCATATGGCGGAGCGTTTAAAGTCACAAAAGATATATCTGATTTATATCCTGATCAGATTAAAAATACACCCATTTCCGAGTCTGCCATAGTTGGAATTAGTGCAGGACTATCGTTAACGAAATATAGGGCCATAGTAGAGATCATGTTTGGTGACTTTTTGACACTTGGATTTGATCAATTGCTAAATCATGCCTCTAAATTTCATCATATGTACAACAAACAAGTTAGCTGTGGATTGATTGTAAGAACACCCATGGGGGGCGGAAGAGGGTATGGTCCAACTCATAGTCAGAGTTTAGAAAAGCATTTTTTAGGAATACCTGGGTTACAAGTACTTGCATTAAATATTTTTGTTGATCCCGAGGAAGTATTAAATGCCATCATTAATCAATATAGAAATATGCCTACATTATTGATTGAAAATAAGGCTATGTATGCTGATTGGTATTGCCCAAAAATAAAAGAAGGTTTTCAATTATTAAAATCATCCCAAGAAATTCCAGATATCTTAATTGAGCCAGATTCAGATTCAATCGATATTACCTTTATAGCCTACGGTGGCACTGTCAAATTAATAAAAGAGGCGTGTGAAAAATTATTTTTTGATTACGATCTAATTTGCCAAGCGTTGTTAGTTACAAAGATTTATCCATTTAATATTAGTCCTTATCTAGCAAAAATTCAAAGATCAAAGAAAATTATTCTGTTTGAAGAAGGTCAGGGCTTTGCTGGATTTGCATCAGAAGTGATATCTCAACTTGCAGAATATGGTAGTTTGGATAAAGTCAAGGTTAAGCGAGTGTTTGCCAAAGAGATATGTATCCCGAGTAGCGGAGTACTTGAAAAAAAAGTATTACCAGATCTGCAAGACTTAATTAATGCGGCTATAGATTGAGGATCGGTAATGGAAATTCTCGCACCTAGAGTAAATAATAACGATGATGAGGTTCAAATAAACAGATGGTATGTATCTGAGTCTAATTTCGTAAATGAGGGGGAGCAGTTACTTGATATTGAAACATCAAAAACTGTAATAACAGTTCAGGCGCAAGAAACAGGCTATGTTTACGAGTTATTAGATGTTGGATCAATGGCTCTTGTTGGGGAGAAAATTTGTATCATTGAAAAAGAAAAAAGAATTAATACTGTCTTTAAAGGAGAAGAGGTAAAGCAATCCCAGACAACAAATCCCTTGAATAATGAGACAAGTTCACCAAAAAAAATTCGAGGAAATGCTATTTTTTCCAAAAAGGCATTAGAAAGACTTGCAGAATTAAAAATTAATCAAGAAGAGCTTGAGATTTCAGGTCTAGTGACTGCAAAGAAGATTATTGAATTAATGGGTGAGACAAATCTACTAAAGGAAGTTGAGTCTTCCAAGAATTTAAGGGAGGTTGTTAATACCCAAATTAAGAGAGTAAGACAGTTGCCGATTTCTGCAAGAGAAGAGCCAATTAGCTTCCTAAAAAAACAAGAAATAAAAAATTTAACAATTGGACAAGCTGGGCAAATAAATAGTACGTTAACAATACAATTTGATTCAATAGAAATACGAAAGCAAATTCTGAATGGAAAAATGTTTTCAAGTTTTCAGGCATTCTTAATATCTGAGATTTCAAAGATGCTGGTAGATTTTCCTAAAATGACTGCGTATTTCAATGATGGAAAAATTTATTTTTATGATCGAGTGGATTTAGGGATCGCAATGGATATGGGCGGCGGCCTAAAGGTCCCACGCATCATAGACGCAAATAGACTATCGGCAGATGAAATAAATACAAAATTGTTAGAAATGACAATGAAATACTTAAAAAATAGTTTTGAGCCCTCCGACTTGGTTGACTCAACGGTAACTTTAACTGATTTATCATCAAGTGATATTTTGTATTTTCAGCCTCTAATAAACGGTGATCAATCTGCCATTATTGGAATTGGTGGGGACAGTAGCATGAACTGTCACCCTATTTCAATAGTAGTTACATTTGATCATAGAGTTCTAAGTGGTAAAGAAGTTGCAGAATTTCTTAATTGCTTGAGAAAAAAAATCCTCTCAGTTGTGGACTAAATAGAGTCGATTGTGAAAATTAATAATTTTATAGAGTGCTTTTTTAGATCAAAATTAGGATTAAAGAAGTGGTTTGATATTCGCTACTTTTATCCAAATATTTCTCGCGCATTTTTTATGAGAAGTTTCTGTAAGAGAGGGAAAAATATTACAAAGAATCCCAAGATTGTAATCATGGGATCTGGAGTCTCTGCTTTGACGGTCATTGAGGCTCTCAAAGAATACAGGCACACAAAAGCTGTAATCATCTCGAACGGGGGATATGGGGGGAGGTGTGTCAGCATTGGTTGCATGCCCAGTGCTTTTGTTATCGAGAGGGCAGCAAAAAAAATATTCTCATCAATAGAAGAAATCCAGCATTTTGTAAAAAAATTAAGCGACTCTATTGAATTTTTTTTTAGAAACTCGGGTTTCGAGCTAATTCAAGACGAGATACTTCGCATTGAGGGTAAACAAGTAATATTAACTTCTGGAAAAAAAATTGATTTTGATGTGCTTGTATCTTGTCTGGGCGCTAAAAAACCCATTCAATCAAGAGTTTTTGCTAAGTGTGAGAAGTTAATCACCTTAGAGCAATTTTGGAACAATTCTAAAATTGGAAACTTAACAATATATGCAGAAAATATAGGGGCTCTTGCTTTAGCAGACATTGCTAGGTTGATGGGCTATAAGGTTAATGTAATTTTACGAGGTAGAAGTGAGCTCATAAATTTTCCAGCTTTTGAATATTTCAAAAATGAACTAATTAAAAAAGGCATCTGTATCTTCGACGAAGCTAGAATATTAAGAGTCGATGAAGATAAGATAATCGTGGAGCGTGATTCGATAATCGATTACCTTGGCTATGATTTTTTAATTTTAATGGAGAATATAGAACCAAACTTCTTGAAAATTGATGGGATTCTACCTAATTATAAAGAATTTAATATTGAAAATGGTTCGTTGGTATATAGGGATGACATTTTCTTTTTGGGCGATAACTCAGGACTGCTTACAGTTAAAGAGGCTGAGCATTACTCAAGAGCAGTTGTGGATAAAATTCTGTTTGGAGTTGACATAGATCTAGGTAATATCCGAAATTTACCAATATGCTTTCATGCAGAAAAAAGTCTTGCAATTACAGGTGGTTATTGGCCGGTTCTCAAGGAGCGAAAATGGATTGAAATAGACTTCAATCTTCTCGGATGGACTCACATCAATAATTCTGCAGGGAAAATTTGGTTTCTGTATGACCATAATCAAAATAAGTTGCTCAATATAAACGTTTGCCATGAAAAGGCGGCTGAACTAATTGTTTTTGGACAGGGGATGATTGACAAAAGTATCGATGAAATCGAGAAGCAAATTCGAACTGTTCACCCATCTGCTTTTGAAATATACGATGTATTTTTAAGGACAATTAAGAAGTCTATAAATGTTATTTAATTCACACATTTTTATATTTGCTTTTTTGCCTATTTCTTTAGTACTTTATTATGCCATTGGTAAAAAAAGTCAAAATGCATCTATTTGGTACCTAGCAATAATTTCCTTCTTTTTTTACGCATACTCAGGGTTAAAGTTTTTGCCGTTGTTGCTATTTTCAATTACCATTAACTACATTGTCGGTAACTACATAATAAGAACGAAAAACATATTTGCTCTAATTTTTGGCCTTATATTTAATTTATCACTCATCATATTTTATAAATATTTGCAATTTATTGTTGATAATTTAAATGTCGCTCTAGATTTTCTAAACCTAAAAAAATTATACTCTAGTGAAGTTGTTTTGCCCATAGGCATTTCTTTTTTTACTTTTACACAATCTGCATATTTATATGATTGCTTTAAAGGGAAAGTACTAGGCTCTAAGAGCATTGCACATTTTTCTCTCTTCGTAAATTTTTTTCCTCACTTAATAGCTGGGCCACTATTGCATCACAAAGATATGATGCCGCAATTTCACAAATCAATATTATTTGATCAAGATAAGTTTAAATATGGAATTTTTCTATTCATTGTTGGGCTCTCTAAAAAAATACTACTAGCGGATCCAATTGCAGTATATGCAAATGCATTATTTGATGGTATTAAAATGGGTCTAGTACCAAATTTTTTAGATTCATTGATCGGTACGGTTGCATTTACATTTCAACTTTACTTTGATTTTTCAGGGTATTCTGATATGGCAGTAGGAATTGGTTTAATGTTTGGTATATTATTGCCCTTTAATTTTGATTCCCCCTTGCGTGCCAGGAGTTATATTGAATTCTGGCAAAGATGGCATATATCACTTACAAAATATATATCTGAGTATATCTACATTCCATTATCAATGAAGATAAATAGGTCGATAGATTGTGAAAGTGATTTTGCTTCATTAATGTTTTTTGTGATGGCTCCTACCATATTTACTTTTATTATTATAGGTATTTGGCATGGTGCAAATTGGAATTTTATAATTTTTGGAATATCTTGTGGATTTTTTATTTGCTTAAATCACTTATATCGATTCTTTAAAAAAAAATATCATCTAAATTTGTGGCTACCAAATTGGACCATAACATTTTCTGTAATCGTTTTTAATTTCATATTATTTAGAGTTGATAGCCTAAAGTCATTTTATAAAATTTTAGCTGGATTTATTAATCTATCCTGCCCTAATCTTTGTTCTGAGATTGTTTTAAAGAATAACTTTGAAGCCATCACCTTGTGCATCCTTTTTTTGGTGAGTTACGTTCTAATAATGTATTTGCCGAGCTCCAAGGCTATTTATCTTCAAAAAAGACATGTTTCTAATAAATTTCACATATATTTTATGCGAGAAGATAATGAAGTAATTGGCTTGATTCTTGGATTTTTATTCGTGTCGAGTGTCCTTGGAATAAATGAAATAAGCCCATTTTTATATTTCCAATTTTAATTATGAATAAATTTTATAAAAGTTTTATTGCAGGAATATTTTTTACGTCGTTGTTTTTTTTAATTTTTCATTTTGCATTGCTAAAGGTTGGAGAAATCGATATTGATAATGTTGTGAATATGCAATTAACACATCAAAAAATTTTTTTTTTAAGTGGAATAAATCAACAATTCCAAAGTTATAAAGTGGTTCTTCAGGGTAAAGTTAAACCCAATGTGATTGTAATTGGATCTAGTCGGTCAATGCAGTTAAGGGATAAATTCTTTAACAATAGCTTCGTCAATATGGGCGGATCAGTACAGAATCTACAGGACCTTGAGGATGTTTTAAATACTCTAGGAAGAGACAAAAATCATCTTAATAAATTTAAGCTAACTTTGTTATATTTTGATTATTGGTGGGTAGACAGTAGAAATATTCCTTCACATGAAATTCATCAGCCTGATTTCCCTAAATTAATATCGCCTTCTCTTCTGTTAACTTCAATAAAATTATTTATAACTAAAGGCAATTGGTTTTATAAATCTTTCCTATCAAGCAATATGGGAATTGTAGGTATTACACAAAATACTGGATTCGCAAGCGATGGGAGCAGACATGAGATTTCCTTGGTTACAAATAAATATACTTATTCTGACTATGCATTTGAAGATTCAGTAAGGCGTGTGTTGAAAAATACTGCTCCTTTTTATGATATTAAAAAAAATACTAATTTGGAGATTGATAGAGCGTGTACACTTATTAATAGAATATCTGCAATATCTCAGCAAGCTGTTGTGGTATTTCCACCATTTGCACCCCAAGTCATCGATGCAATGTCTCAAGTTGGACTTAAGAATGATATTTTTAAAATTTATACTGAAATAGCTAAATGCTCTAATTATCAAGTTTTAGACTATTCTGATGGAAGGCAATTTAATCAATGTGAGTTTATTGATGGTTTTCATGCTGGTGATGTTGCTAATGCGAGAATGCTCTTGAATAGTAAAAATGAGTTTCTACAAAAAAATCTTAATCTCCCTTTTTTGAGCCAATTTATACATAAATTTAAAGGTAATGCAGGTGGTTATACCCAGGAGTTTTATAAGACTGGCCCTGAGCCAGATTTTTTGCGATTGAATTGTGTCAAATGAACAACGATAAATCATATAAGTCTTCAGTTCTTGTAATTGCAGCTCATCCAGATGATGAGGTTTTGGGTTGTGGTGGAACCATAGCAAAACTTGTGAGCCTAGGATCAGAAGTAAATGTTGCTTTCTTATCTGATGGCGTGACATCTAGGAAAAAAAAGTGCCTTGAGCATACATTTGAACTGGCTACCAGGCAATCAGCTGCTACTAAAGCTATGGCAATACTGGGACACTCTAAAGTTTCATTTGGAATACTCCCAGATAATCAACTTGATACTGTGCCACTCTTAGATATTGCTAAGATAGTAGAGTCTTTTGTTGAAGAATATAGACCCCAAACTATTCTCACTCATTATGGTTTTGATGTAAATATTGATCATCAAAAAGTAAACGAAGCTGTACAAATAGCCTGCAGACCTCAGATAAAACACTCTGTCAAATCAATACTATGTTTTGAGACGCCCTCTAGTACAGAGTGGGTTATGGGGGGGAGTAAAGCACCTGGATTTAATCCGAACTGGTTTGTAGATATTTCTCAAACGCTTTCTCAAAAATTACTTGCTTTAGATCAATATGCTACTGAACTTCGAGCATGGCCACATCCTAGGAGTAGGCAAGCAGTAGAACATCTCGCTCATTGGCGTGGTGCAACAATTGGTGTAGATGCAGCAGAGGCATTTATTCTGGGGAGAAAAATTGAGTGAAAGTTTTTTTCCGCGTTGACTCTTCGGGACGCATCGGATCCGGACATCTTACCCGTTGTCTAGCGCTGGCTAGACAGTTGCATATGTGGGGGTCTGATATTCATTTCATTTGTCGTAATCTAGAAGGAAATTTAATAGAGCTCGTACGTGAAGAAGGCTTTAATATTTCAGTGCTAAAAACTCATGAAATATTAAGAAATATAGACCCTGCTGGCTATGCATCTTGGCTTGAGGTATCACAAGAATATGATGCATTACAGTGTATTGCTGAGATTGGTAGAGCAAGACCTGATTGGCTAATAATTGACCATTATGCAATAGACCAAACTTGGGAAAAATATTTGGCACCTTATTGTAAATTTCTAATGGTCATTGATGATCTAGCAAATAGAAGTCACCAGTGTAATCTCCTGCTTGATCAAAATTATTTTGGTAATGAGTTACGTTATGAGCATTTAGTCCCTAGAAATTGCCTTCAACTTTTAGGCCCTAAGTATGCATTGTTAAGAAAAGATTTCGAAATTTTACGTATAGAGAAAGTAACACAACAAATTGAGCTAAAAAGAATATTAATTTTTTTCACTAGTGGAAATGATCAAGGTGAAACAATCAAGGCAATGAGAGGCGTTGAAGTTTTTGGAACTACTCACGATATTAAAGTTGACATTGTAGTTGGTGACTCAAATCAATATAAGCTTGAAATTGAGGAGATATGTACAAAAAAAGGCTGGACATTCCATTGTCAAATAAAGTATATGCCTTCATTAATCGCTAGTGCTGATATTATTATTGGTGGCGGTGGGTCAAGTAATTGGGAGAGGTGCGCTTTGGGTAAACCATCATTGATTTCGATTCTAGCCCAAAACCAAGCTGATATTGCAAAAGAATTGGAGGCGAAAGGGGCCGTTATTAATCTTGGGTGGAGTAATCTTCTTGAGTCTCAAGATTATGCTAGTGCACTTCATGCAATTGACGCAAGCAAACTTCAATCCCTTTCAGCAAGTGCTTCTAGAATTGTTGATGGGCATGGCACAAGCAGGGTGGCAAAAGTTTTGCTAGAAAATGGGGCAAAAGAACTTAAATATCGGCATTGATAATAATATGAAAATAAATCAAATACTTCAAATTGGTACAGATAAAATTGGACTAGATTATCCTCCATTTTGTATTGCTGAAGTTGGCTTAAACCATAATGGAGATATTAATATTGCTCTAAAAATGATTGAAGTGGCTAAGATGGCTGGCGCAAATGCTGTCAAATTTCAAACATTTAAAGCGGAAGAGTTTTGCGGTGATATTACTCAGGAGTATGTTTACCGTTCCCAAGGCACACCAGTTTCTGAAAAAATGCTTGAAATGTTTCGTCGGCACGAGTTCACAAGAGAAAACTGGAAAAAAATTCATGATTTCTGCAAAGAACTTGAAATCACCTTTTTTTCAACACCCCAAAATACTAGTGATCTTGAGCTTTTGCTAGATATTGGGGTTCCGGCTATCAAAGTCGGCTCCGATGATTTTACCAATATACCTTTATTGAAGAGTTATTCCAGAACTAAGTTGCCATTAATTTTGTCATGTGGTATGAGTGATCTGGCTGAAGTGCATCAAGCTTTAGATGCCGCAGGTTGGTTTGAAGGATCTCCAGTTGCACTCTTACTGTGCACGTCGCAGTATCCAACTCCTTACGAAGATGTCAATATAAATAAGCTGACAACTCTTCAACAGGCCTTTCCAGGACTATTAGTTGGCTTTTCCGATCATACGCAAGGTTCTCTGCCTGCAGCATTAGCCGTCTCTCGTGGGGCAAGAATTTTTGAGAAACACTTTACGCTTGATAAAAATATGTCTGGACCTGATCATTGGTTTTCTGAGGACCCAAATGGATTGACAGAATGGATTAACACTATTCATTCAGCACATTTATTACTGGGTTCAGAATTTATCCGCCCTACATCTGCCGAAAAAGAGATGAGGTTAGTAGCTAGAAGAAGTGTAGTTGCTTTGAGAGATATAGCTTCAGGAGAAATTCTCGATTATGAAAACATAGGATTGAGGAGGCCTGGTGATGGTCTTCCACCAACTATGCTTGAAAAATTGATGGGATTTAAAGCAGTTCGGACAATTAAAAAAGGAGATCGCCTTTCTTATGGGGATTTTCAATTATGAACCCAGAGCCATCCATTGAAATATTACAGGAGTGGTTTACTCGGCTTACAACAATTAAAAGCAATAGATTTCATCCTTTAGTCTGGATTATTGGCGAACCAAAAATAGGTGAAAACGTTTGTATTGGAGGATTCTCAGAGGTAAATGCGAAAGGTGCAGTTATAGAAATCGGGGATCATTGTGATATAGCTTCATTCGTATCAATTAATTGCGCGGATTCTCATAAAAGGTGTATAGGTTTGTCAGATGAAATTGAGCGGTCCAATATTTTTATAGAAGACCACGTTTTTATTGGATCTCACACTTTTATAAAAGGTGGAGCTCGAATTGGTCATCATTCAGTTATTGCTTCAGGATCAATTGTTGGGGATATACATGCACCACCATATTCTTTGATATGCGGAAATCCAGCAGTTGTCAGGCCTGGTTATTATTTAAATAGAATGAATAATGAATAATGAATAATGAATTAAAGAAAATTATTGAGTATATTTTGCCCTCACAAATGCAATTATTTACTCGATTCAATTATCAGAAAGTTAGAGGGTTTTTAGACCCTGAAATGTTTTTTGTTAATGAGTTTCTCACAAGTCGAAGACGATTTATTGATATTGGTGCAAATGTAGGTATCTACTCCTATTATTTTTTACCAAGCTTTAAGCATATTGAGGTTTTCGAGCCAATGCAGGAGTTAACCTATCGTTTGGCAAGCTTAAAAAATACACACATTTCAATAAACCCTGTTGCACTTTCAAGTTCAAGTGGCAGTCTGAACTTTTACATCCCTATCGAAGGTGGTCAACTTTTATCAGAGTCGGCATCTTTAGAGCCCCAAAAAAAGCCGTTTCAAAAGCGTCTGGTGGAGGTAAAGACTCTTGATGAATACGGCTTTGAGGAGGTTGACTTGATAAAAATTGATGTTGAAGGGCATGAATATGATGTTATTAAGGGCGCAGAAAAAACTATTAAAAAATCTCTCCCTGTTATGATTATTGAGGTGGAAAAAAGACATTTAGATAAACCCGTAGATGAAATTTTTAGTTATATAGCTAATTTTGGTTATGATGGTTATTTTTTAAATAATAAAATTTTATCAAGCATTGAAGATTTTTCATGCGAAGTGCATCAGGATCCATTTGTAAATGATGTAAGAGATGATAGATATATCAATAACTTTATATTTATTCCCAAAGATAGAAAATTATTTTGATTGCCCGATACTTAATTTCAATATTAGATTTATATCGATAGGTTAATTTGAATGCAATTGATCGCTCATCGTGGATATTGGCTAAATGCCTCAGAACAAAATTCTTCTACAGCATTCGTTAGAGCGTTAAAAAATGGGTTTGGAATCGAGACAGATTTTCGGGATTCTGATGGTAGATTGGTAATCTCTCACGATATTCCCGCTGGGGATCTCATGCAAGCTGCAGAGTTTTCGGATATCTACAAGTCCAATCCAGTTTCGGCACCAATAGCCATAAATATTAAATCTGATGGACTGTATAAGCTCATTGATGAGTTTATTCGAAAGACAAAATTCCAGTCTAGTTTTGTTTTTGACATGTCGATCCCAGATATGTTGCCCTATATAGAAAATGGTACAAACGTGCTAATGCGCTTGAGTGAGTACGAGAGATCTAGCGCCTTACTTCTTGCTTGTGCAGGTGTATGGCTCGATTCTTTTAGAAGTGAATGGTATGATGAGGCTATTATTGAAAACTTATTTTCTCAAAATAAACAAGTGGTAATTGTTTCCCCTGAGCTACATAGAAGACCGTATTTAAAGTTATGGAAAATGATTAAAGATAATAAATTTCACCATAATAGCCTTATATCTATCTGCACAGATATTCCCATGGAAGCCAAGGAATACTTTAATGTCTAAGATCAAGGCCATCCTATTTGATATGGACGGAGTCCTAATTGATGCCAAGGAGTGGCATTATGAGGCTCTAAATCAAGCACTTGCTATATTTGGAATGGAAATTAGTCGCTATGATCATTTGGTAACTTACGATGGGTTGCCTACCAAAAAAAAACTTGAAATGCTGACATTAGAGCGAGGACTACCGCGTGCTTTGCATGGATTTATTAATGAAATGAAGCAGGAATTTACATTCCAGATAGGCTATTCGAGATGTAAACCAACATTTAATCATCAATATGCTTTGGCGCATCTAAAGAAAAAAGGCTTTAAATTGGTATCTTGCTCTAATTCAATTAGACAGACAATGGATATTCTGCTCGAAAGATCCGGATTGATACAATTTTTTGATTTTTATCTCTCAAGCGATGATGTAAAAGAGCCAAAGCCAAATCCAGAGATATATTTAAGCGCATTTGCAAAGTTAAAAATGAATCCTAATGAGTGCCTCATTCTTGAGGATAACGAAAACGGCATTAAGGCTGCTCAGGCATCCGGAGCACATTTGCTTATTATTAATGATATACAAGACGTTACATTAGAGAATATAGTTGAGCGAATAGATGAAATAGAGGCGCAGCCATGAACTTGGTAATTCCTATTGCGTCAGATTCTAAATTTTTTAATCATGAAGACTTTGGTTATCCCAAACCGCTGATCGAAATCTTTGGTTTACCCATGATTGAGTATGTTGTTAAAAATCTTATTAAAGATTGCTCATTTCGAAAAATAATATTCATTGTAAAGCAGGAAGACTGCAATCTGTATCACCTAGATAATGTTCTATCTTTAATAACCCCCATAAAACCAGTAATTATTCGCTTGAGGGGGGGGACTCAAGGTGCATTATGCAGCGTATTATTGGCAATTGAACATATTAATAATGAGGAGCCTTTAGTAATCTCGAATGCTGATCAAATATTTGATCATGGAATTTCCAATTATCTAAATAAATTTATTATTAGTGATGCAGATGCAGCATGCTTAACCATTGATTCTGTTCATCCTCGTTGGTCGTATGTCAAAACTGACGGGCAAGGTAATGTAATCGAAGCCTCGGAAAAAAGACCAATCAGTAGAAATGCTATCGCAGGGATTTACTTGTACAAAAAAGGCTCAGAATTTATCAAAAGTGCTATGCAATGTATCAAAAATGGGTCAAGTATTGAGAGCAGATACTACACCTCTCTTGTTTTTAATGAATATATTCTTCGTGGCAAGGAGGTTGCACATTATTCAGTTCCAAATGAGCATTTTCATAGTTTTTATAGTCCTCAGCGAATAGAGGAGTACGAGTCCACCCAAGTTCAATGCAAGGAATGGTGAAATGAAAGTCTTTAACTTGCAAGACATGACTAAAGGTTGGTTTATTGGTAATTTCACTCCAACCGTCTTATCGACGAGCCAAATTGAAGTTGCTATAAAAAAGTACAAGTTAGGTGAATATGAGGCCCTTCATCATCATAAGGTGGCCACAGAGATTACCGTGATAGTTGATGGTACTGTGAGAATGAACAACGAAATTTTTGGAGCTGGTTCCATTCTTGTAATTGAGCCTAATCATGCAACAGACTTTTTAGCCCTCACAGAAGTAACAACTGCTGTGGTGAAATATCCATGCGTAAGTGATGATAAGTATATGGGGGAATCTGTTGCTTAATATCGTTATTCCAATGGCTGGGCATGGTAGTCGCTTTTCAAGAGCTGGCTTTAAAGATCCCAAGCCATTAATACATGTGAATGATAAAACAATGATTGAGTTGGTGATAGATAACTTAACCCCAATGCAAGACCATCAATTTATTTTTATTTGTCAATCAGAGCATTTAAAGCAATATCCGCTTCGAAAAATTCTTGAAAAAAAATCACCAGAATGTAAAATAATTGAAGTATCGGAAGTAACTTCAGGTGCCGCTTGTACTGTTTTGCTGGCAAAAGAGTTCATTAATAATTCGGATGCGCTAATGATTGCAAACTGCGATCAATATATAGAATATGACATAGATCAGTATTTGAGCAAATTCACTCCTGAGTTAGATGGTCTGATCATGACTATGAACGAGAACCATAATAAATGGTCTTACATAAGATTAAACTCTAAAAAAGAAATTATTGAGGTTGTTGAAAAGCAGGTCGTGTCTAATGAAGCCACAGTAGGAATTTACAATTTTTCACAAGGATCTAATTTTGTCCAGGCTGCAGAAAAAATGATTTTAAAAAATTTACATGTGAATCATGAATTTTATGTAGCTCCGACCTATAACGAAATGATTTTGGCGGGCAAAAAAATTGGATACCTCAATATTGGACGATTAGGTAGAGAAATGCATGGACTCGGAACACCTGAGGATTTAGCAATTTTTTTAAAAAGATGAGTTAATGGACTATTTTGAATTTCTCCAAACCGGGGAAGATACCGTAGATAATCGATCATACTTAACAACATTAATTGATGCATACGATTTATTAGGTTTTGATTCTCGAAAAATAGTTCAAAATATTAAGTCAAGCGTCTCAATCAACACTGTTCCAGAGGATCCTTTCTGTGGAGAGCTTAGATATATAGAGAATGGACTATATGTTCTCAAAAATATCATTGCGTACCATAACATTAGAAATCTTTGGAGAAAGATGCAGGCGGACTCGGACTCTCTTGTCTCAAAAGTTGCTCACGATTTGTTAGAAGTTGGATATTCGATTAATCTGATTCCGATGGATATTCAATACCAAATTCCTTTGGCTATCAAGCTAAGGCTGCTATTAAAGAGCCTAATACAGGGGGATGCATTCTATAACTATCCAGTGAATGAATTTAAGCTTGTAAATCTAGAGGTAGAGAAGCTTTCTAGGCGACTCTATTTTTTCGAAAAACCCATCAATGGAAATATGCAAATCACAGTCAATGCTAAGACACCATATAAATCATGGGCGCCGGATGTTTATGAATATCACTTTGATCTGCCATACCCTAACTTAAAATATTTTTATAATTTTACAGGCATGAATGAGCTTAATGGAACATATTCATACATCCCAAAGTCAAACAGGATGTCTGTAGATATGATTAAAAGGCAAATTTGTGCTGCACTTTATTGCTCTAAACCCAAAAATAAACCCTACAAAAATAGTGGCTGCTTATCTGAGTTTTATTCCTTATCCGGCATTTACGAACATATGGAGCGAGATAATAAAATTTATGAAAGCGAAATAGTCAAATTTGATTTACCAAAAGACCATTTGGTGGTGACTGATAATCTTGGCCTTCATCGTAAAACTCAGGGTAGTAGTCAGTGGCGGCATAAGCGACTCTACTATCATCCCTTGCCTTATCCAAGAGCTAATAAAAATTTTTTTGAAATGGCCTAGATCAATGAAATTTTTAAAAAAGATAGTCATCTACATGTACTCAAGACTAATTAAAGTAATAAGTTTTTTCATTCCGAATCGTATATGGGGAATACTAAGCGAGCATTTTAGAGTAATAAAGAAAAATAAATTAGATACCAGGTACTATCTTGATAATGAGCTTTCATTTATAAGATTTAATCGAGCCTATAAATCGGAACCTCTTGCGATAGAATTTATTGAGTCAATGAATGAAAAGAGTTGTTTCTGGGATATTGGAGCCTGTATAGGCACATTTTCTGCACTAGCTTGCGCAAGGGGGGTCAAGGTGATCGCATTCGAAGCAAATCCCTTTAACTTAAAAGTGCTATATGAAAACATGAGTTTGAATAATCCCAAAAATGGTTCACTAGTAGTAGCGATATGTCTATCAGAACACGATCAAGCAATTCGACTATCTGGTAATAGGGTATCAGGAAATGCAATTCCAATAATAGATGGCGATAAAAGTGGGCTTAAGTATTTGGTGCCCGCACTAAATCTGGATTTTATAGGGTTAGACGCTTTGGAAAGACCCTCTCATATAAAAATAGATGTTGATGGAAATGAGCTTAGCGTAGTAACGCTTTGAAGGGTGTATTAATGGAGGGGGTGGTGAAATGCATTTATATAGAAATTTCAATCAATTATCAGGCCATTACAGAGCTGATTGAAGAATATCAATTTTCCCTATTGAAAGTAGATGGCGAAAATCATATCTATGTCAGACAAGCATAAGAAAAAACTCTTTGTATTTCTGACCACATACCAAAGTCCTCACCTTGAAGCTAGTTTTCACTTCATTAATAGTAAATTTCAAAACTATTCAAAAATATATGTCATCGATCTTGTACGCACTATTAAATATAGACATGAATTTAATTGGAGAGGTTACGCTGGCCTTAGATTAAATATTTCAAGAAAAATAAGGAATGGATTTAATAAATTTTTGTACGTTTCCTTTAAAAAATATCAGCTTAGGATGGCATTAAATTTCACTAGTCCGCCACCAAAAATGTCTCATCGATCAACCTTATCTCAAAAAGAGCTCTTTACGATTTTGAAAACATATTCAGCAACTGAATGGGGGGCTCCAGGGATTAGAATCAATAAATATACAAACTTAATAAATGTATCTATCAATCACTCATCAGCAGTTGTTAATTGGGCTATTGAAGAATTCAAAATTACAGAACTCGACGATTTCCTAATTTTTAACGGTAGGCTACCTATCGAACATGCAATCATTAAAACGCTAGGAAAGAGGAATTTTAAAAACATTGTTTTTCATGAATGCAATAACTATCAACAAAAAATTTATTTCAGAAATAATAGCCCTCATAATCTGTCTGCAAATGCATCCACAATCTTAAATCACAAGAAATTATTAAGTGAAGTTGACATTAAAAAATATCTTATGGATAAAGGTATCAGTCTAATTGAGAAAAAAAGTCAGAAAGAGTATGTTACATATTTCACAAGTAGTAACGATGAGTTTCTATTTACATATGATATGCCAGTAAATCAATCAGAAATTATTAGAAAATTATTAGCAATAGACTATAAAGATTTAAAGTTAAAAATTAGAGTCCATCCAAATACTGCAAATAAATCAAATCAAACAAGAAACTATTGGGATCGACTAAAAGAGCTTTATCCAAACATAATCATCAATTATGATGAGAAAATATCTTCTTACACGTTGTGTCAACAATCCAAATTTAGTATCAGTATGGGTTCATCTATGGCTGCAGAGTCTTTGCTGCTAAATGTTAAGCACTTACTAATTGCAGATCAGAATATGTATCATTCTTTCCCAGGATTTATATCTTGCACAGAGGATAATTTTTACTCTAAAGTAAGTGAGCTTGTAAGTCTTTCTGGTGCTGATAAACTATTTTTGGTAGAACTTGATGAAAAGTTGACGGCACTTGCTTCTCTACAATTTAACAAAAAAGAAGGAGAAAGAATTAAATTAGCTCCTTTTGGGGTTTACCCAACTAAAGAGATAATCTGATGCTTGTGAGCGTAATTATCCCTGTCTTTAATGGAGAAAAAACGATAGAAAGGGCCGTGAGATCTGTTCTGAATCAATCATACAAATCGATAGAAATCATTGTTATTGACGATTGCTCTACAGATTGCACAAATTTATTAGTTGATAAATTATCAGAGGAAAATACAAGAATTCATCATGTTAGGCTGAATAAAAACACTGGAAGCCCATCCTACCCTAGGAATCTTGGTATAGATATTGCTAAAGGTGAATATATCGCATTTCTAGATGCAGATGATTATTGGGAGGCCACTAAAGTAGAGATGCAAATCAACTCAGGGCATGATTTTTCATATTGCAATTATTTCCGAATTACTACTAATGGTAGAAAAAAAATTAAGTCCCTCTTCTCAAAAGCAACGTATTGGACGTTAATTTTTCACAATACAATTGGACTTTCAACTGTGCTCATTCGAAAGAAATTAGTTGAAAATATTAGATTTAAAAATGTATGCAATGAAGATT
>Ga0364881_10255_pt1 | contig 35827 bp, 30 predicted proteins | sample ExccelJu500001D4_5_FD_206923 | JGI IMG/M metagenome (GOLD analysis project Ga0364881, IMG submission 206923) | Enriched cells from Trout Bog Lake Hypolimnion, Wisconsin, USA - BchlTB.July30.5000.01.D4 | ecosystem: Environmental > Aquatic > Freshwater > Lake > Hypolimnion/Profundal zone | place...
CAATCATAATAATCTACGATTTCCTTGAATAGCCCGACCTGATCATGAAAAGAGAATCCGGCATATTTGATTCTTCCATCAGCAATTGCCTGATCTAAAAACTCGCTGATGCCAGCTTCTTTTAATACAGGCCAAGAATCGGCATTCAGCGCATGCACTAAATAGAAATCGATGGAATCAGTCTGGAGACGTTCCAATTGCTCCTGCAAGTACTTTTCCATATCTGCTCTGGTTTTGATCAACCAGCTGGGAAGCTTCGTGGCTAATTTTACCTGCTCCCGGTATCCGTCCTTTAGGGCTTTGGCCACAAAAGGCTCACTTGCTCCACCGGTTGCAAAACCGGTACCGTGATAAGGATAAGCAGTATCCACGTAATTTACGCCTGAATCAATGGCATACCGAATCATGCTTATCGCTTTGTCGGCATCAATATTAGTTGGATCGTTGCCAATAACCGGCAGTCTCATACAGCCAAATCCCAAAACAGAGACCATTTCATTTGTTTTGCCAAACCTTCTGTACAGCAAGATAAATCCTCCCCTTTTTTGAGTACTCCGCGCCTTGCGAGCACTCCCTCTATTTTTGTTTCCCCCCGCGAGAAACCATTCCTGACTTTCACACTACTGCCACTGGTTTTGCAGGCAGCGCTCTTTTTCACATTTCGCCACCAGTATGATACTGATTATTGGCATCAATGATTTCCTTTAAGGTTACATTCCGATTTATGAATCTGGCTTGGCTTCGCTCATATTTCAAATGAATCGCATTTTGCGGGCAATGATGGATACAGGCGTAGCATCCTTCACATTGATGCAAGTATTCCGGCGCTCTGCCAACTTTGATGTTACTTTTGGGACAGACCGCCTCACATACTTTGCAGCCGTTACAACTGTTTTGCACAATAAACCGCTTATCCCCGGCATCATAGTGTATTTGGGCGGTGATGTCATGGACAGGTTTAGAGAAAACATCAGATACAAGGCCTTTTCTTGTCTGCCTTTTTTGCCTTCCCGCAACATCACCTATGATTTGGTCCAGCTTTGCTTCAATCATTTTTGCGCTTTCTTTGTTTAGCTGGTCTTCTATGTTAAACAAAGGCAGAAAATTATCAACCATCAGTATTTCATTGGTATAATCGAACTGAATGCCGGCTTCACGCCCAACCTCCTCCAGGTGTCTCAGCCCGGATGCCGCCATATTGCCATAAGTCATCACTGCAAAGAAGTATTCAGCCCTAAATTGCGCCTGTTGGATAAAGTCGGTTACGATCCTTGGGACTCCGAAGGCATAACAGGGAAATACAAACCCAATGGCTTCATCTTCAAATTCAGGTGTTCCTTCCTTTAGCATCTGCGGAATGGAGCATACCTCTCCCCCGATTTTTTTCGCAACATACAAGCTGTTTCCTGTAGCTGTAAAATAAAAAGTTTTCACCGTCAGTTCTCCTTTGAAAATGGTTAAGTACGAATATGATGCGTCTTATAACTTCGGCATTCCGCCGCGATCACCCAACCCTCATACACGATACTATCAAATTTTTATAACTATCAAAATGTATCGCAAAAAATCAGCCGGCCATCATCCCCAGAGTGCCGAAGGCAAAAGGCAAATCATTGCGGCGAGTGCTGCACAGCCAGCAAGTTACTAACTTCAGCAACCAGTTTTTCATTGATCCGGCAGATCAAGAATTTTCCCTTTTTTTCAGTGATAATTAAATCGGCGTTCGCCAATTCTTTTATATGATGGGAAATGGTTGGAGCACCAATATTGAGGCAGCTAATAATATCGGCAACAGAGCATGAACATTCACTGCCGGTTTCAAAGCTGGCTTCGTGGGCTTCGGCGATCTTTAGATACAACTCTAAGCGATTGGGGTTAGAAAGAGCCTTGAAGATCTTTGCCATTTTTTTCGTATCCATGTTTGCAAACCCCTTAGCTAACCATTTTTATAATTCGATAAGTATCAAATTGATTTTAGCCTATCCTGATGCTCTTGTCAATACAATTGACAAGAGCGCCATATACTGCGAACCTACTCTTACGACTCAGCAGCGCCATTTTCATATTTTACTAGATTCCGCTGCAGATTGACCAGGAAATCTTGGATATTGGTTACTATTGACGTCACCTCCAGCGTACCCCGGTCTCTCAGCTTGTTAACAGCGAATTCCGAGACATCGACACTAAAGATGGATACCGGCCTGACAGTATTGCCAACCACCTGATAAGCGGGAGTCATATTCCCGGCGGCAATGGAATGAAGCTGGGTAGCCAGACACAACACGGTTGTCGCTTTCTTCGTGTGCAGCCGCATCGCATCCTGGGCGTTGTAAACATCGGCAATCACCCCCGGCAGCGGCCCGTCATCCCGGATTGACCCCGCTAAAACCAGCGGGACTTTATGTTTGACACAGGCGCATACCACACTTTCATCAGAGGCCAGCGTGGTAATAAATTGGTCCAACGACGCAAATCTTCGCGCTTTATTGATAATATCCAGATGATGATAATGTCCGTCAGGAATGCTTTCCTGGGTATAGATATCCTGGCCAAGCGCCGTTTTAAACGCCGCACCTTCCAAATCATGCGCAGCCAGCGCGTTGCCGGCCAAAATGGCATGAACATAACCATTTTCGATCAAAGAAATCATCGCTCTTTTGGAATCAGAGTCAAACACCACCGCCGGGCCTAACACCCAGATAATGTACCCATTGGTTTTTTCGAACCGCAACAAGTCATACAATCGGTCATAATCCCTGGAATAGGAAGTTTCCCGCGACCTCCCGGTGCGAAACGCGAAGGTGTCGGCTGCAACCGAATCGTCCCGGAATCCTTTGGTGTGAATATAAATTCCTTCGCTGCCGTCTTCGGTTCTTCCCAGAATGACCTGATCGCCAACCTCCAGACGCCTGAGCTCTTTTGCTTCCAGTTGTTCATCACCGGCGAGAACCACGACGCAATCCATCCGGCTTTGGCGCAGGAGATACCACTCGCCATTCACTTTGTAGTACTCCGGGAAGATGGTAGTGGCGTGGAAATTATCGGGAGCGACCCCCTGCTTTTCTACCGGCTGGACAGCGGCATCAGGGTAATCTATAAACTGCGCAGTCTGAAAATCGGGTTCTTTATAGGTTGGCAATTTGAAGCTCATCTTTTGCTTCCTCCTCTAGTTTCCTCAATTCTTCTCCTGTTTCACCAGGAGATTTTCGATTGTCTTATACAATATCATCGGCATCGCATCAAAAGAATACGCGGTGCAGACTCGCTCAGACAGCTTATGGGCATCTTTGCCGTACGGGCCGATATTGACCACCGGCATACTGATGGATTGAATCGCTTGTACCGGCAGCGTATACTGCCTGGTCCAGGCGGGCATGTTTTCGGTCAACTTGGCGATGCTGTCGGCGTTGGCGATGCTGCAATAACTCAGATCAGAGATATAAGGGTAGAACTTCCTTGTAACAATATTGTAGTCGCAGGCGGCTTGAGCAGCGCTCACCGCCTTGTTCACGGCCGCCAACAGCGTTTTCCCGTTGTCATCGTCATCTTTGACATAAATGTGCGGATAATAGGGCGGAGCAAAGTAGACGATTATTTTCGAATTCTTATCAGAATAGTGTTTGTGAACTTCCTGCACAATGGCGAAGGAAAACTCGCGATCATCCACTTTCTTGTCCCGCAGTTTCCGGGTGGCCTGTTCGATGATGACATCGATTTCCTCGCCCATCTCGGCCTTCACTTTATAATACATTTCTTCGTAGGTCAGGACGTTGACTTCCCACGGCAGCTTTTGATGCGGAATCTGGCTCAAAGAACAAAATTTTTCGTATTCCTCATTCAGTCTTTTGATGACGTTTTCAAAAGAAGATATCGCCTTAGCCTTGCATTTGGCCAAAACTTCATCCGGCTGACTGACATGGGTCGCATAATTGAAGTACAGGTTTACAGCATTGGCAGTCTGTACCGAGTATTCGGTTTTCACGTCTCGCTGATATAGGCTGATCGGCGGCAAGGTCACTTCACCGTCGGCAATATCGCAAAGATCGGTACTCAAATCCATCTGGAACAAAACCTCGGACGCCAGCAAGTTAGCGTCAAGACCGTTAAATGCTTCACCTACATGGGTCTCTTCCCCATACAGATAAAAACATGGCAGCAGTTTTCCTGTTGTCCCGATGTAAACATAGCGGTTATCGTCACCTGGGTACCGCAAAGTCGTATAGTCGGTGTCAATGGCTCCAATAAACTCCCAGCCTTTTTCACTGGTCATTTCCGCCAAGTCCTGGACCGCCGAAAGCATTCCCGCCGAATTGCCCTCCTCATCAGGGACCCCGATAAAGACCAGGTTCCCCTCCAGTTGCTCGGCTTTCTGGGAGTATTCCTCCACCATCACCATCAGTGCGGCCACTCCGGTCTTCATGTCCAAGATACCCCTGCCGACAATCCATTCCGCTGAAGCTATTTCGGCCAGAGTTTCCTCGCTGAATTTTACGGTTGGCAGCTTTTCCTTCAAAGCCTCGGGGCTTGTGGCATACGCCCGGAGTTCGGCGTAGTCGTCAATGCCCACAGTATCAATATGCCCCAGACACAAAAGGCACTTTGACGCTGCGGTCTTTTTACCCTGAACGACTGCCAGCACATTCTTCCGGCCCAGTTGATCGCCTTTTATCGGCAGCAGCTGCAGCTGCTCAGGATGAGACTGAAAGTAGTCCAGCTGCCCTAAATAATCATAAATTCTTTCGGCTATCTCAACTTCACCGGCAGTCCCCACAACACTCGGTATTTTTGTCAGTTCGATAGCAATAGTTTTGATTCTCTCGCCCAGTTCAAGCATACTGCCCACTCCTATTTGAAGATTTTCTGTTGGCTGATAATCCAGTTATTAGCAAAGCTACAAAAAACCCCTAGTAGTAAAAAACTACTAGAGGTATGCTCAGCAAAACTATGCGTCTTGGAAGATGATCCATCCAATACTATCATATTCCTTATAGAAGTAAATTCTCCATGAGATCAGACTTTCCTCCTCAGGCCTCCAAAGAATTAGACGATTACCACATTATTTACACTGACCCACAGGACATATTTTCATGCAGTTGAAACATTGATACTGGTTTCCCAGATGCGCAGCCTGACGCAGCCTGGCATACCGCTCACTCACAAGCAGCTCCTTTTGCTCTTCCGGAGAACTGCTGGTGAACTGGGTCCAAAAGGCGATATCTGCGCCCAGGCCGTAAGGCAGCGAGTTTTTCATGCATTTCATCAGATCAGTCCTGCCTTCATCATCCAAGGCTCTCCCCGGGCAGTTCTCAACGCAAAGATTGCAATGAATACACAGGTCTTGACCGTCCTTTTCCGTCGGCTCCAGCTCAAGGTTGGTAACGATGCTGACAAAGTTGACCCGGGTGCCGAACCGGGGATGAATCACCAGATTGTGGCGCCCGAAAGATCCCAGCCCAGCCGCGACAGCGGCGTGTCTTTGAGAAAAATCGGCAATTGCTCTCCTGTCCTTGTGGAACTCAAACGGGGTAGATAGCGGTATGTTGGCAACCTTCGCCCCAAAGTTGCTCTCCAGAAATCGCGCAATACGATAGCTGGACGTCCTGGCAAACGCGCCCAGGTCCATATAACCGTTCAGGGCAGCGCTCAGACTTGGACTTTCACAACTTGATAGCACCTTGAAGGCCAAAACAAGTATCGATTTCGCGTCAGGAAGGAATTTCGTGATCTCATAAGATTTGGGGCTCTTGTAGTCAGCTACTCCGGCAAACCCGACATCATCCACCCCCAAGTCCAGAACATACTCTTTGATTCTTTTCTCCATGGACTTCTCACTCCCTCTTTATGTGTATATGCACACAATCAGCAGCATTAACGCCCTCGCTGATAGCCTTTTAGGGATATCCAGGTTCAATTCACGGTACAAGTGCCTCTAATTTTGACAGCAGTTCTGTTAGCCTAGCCAAATCCTCTGTTCCGACATATTCCTGTAGTGAGGCCTGAGCCTCTCCCCACAGCAACCACCCTTCAGCCGCAGCCGTTTTCCCCGCCTCTGACAGCGCTACCTGCTTGGTTCGTGAATCCTTACCAGGGGTAATGATAATCAATCCGGCCTCCGCCAGCGGCTTCATATTGCGGTTGAGGGTGGTCCGGTCAATGCGCATCATCTTGGCCAGTTCGCTGATAGTGATCAGGTCCGCCATTTCCAGATGCCGAAGTAACGCCAACTGGGCAATAGTAAGTCCACTAGGCTTCAAAGCCTCGTCATAAAACTGGGTAACAGCACGGGCAGCCCGCCGCACATTCATACAATTGCATGGACTGGAGTGTTTAGGATAACATTCAGTGATAGGATTCATAGTGTCCTCAGCTTTCAATGATAGGTATATCCGAAATATGTGTATATGCACTTTAATTGTATTCGCAAACATTAATCTTGTCAAGATCGGCCTGGCAGAAAAAAGATGGGTAATCCATCTGATTGATGGATTACCCGTTGTAGTGATTTGGCACGGTCTGAGCACCACGCAGTTACGGGGCGGAAGCGTCCGGACTCTTGGCCGGCTGCCGGCGCTGATGGATTCTTGTTATTACTCGTTCTACCACGACGAACAGAACTGGGATCAAGAATATCCCGATACTTGTAGCCATAAACATCCCGCCGACCACCGCCGTTCCCATGGCATTTCTGGCCCCGGCCCCGGCTCCTGAGGCCATTGCCAGTGGGATACAGCCGATAATAAAGGCCATCGATGTCATCAGGATAGGCCGCAGACGAAGCTTGGCTGCGGCAATCGCCGCCTGAACAGGCTCCATTCCCTGGTCCACCCGCACCTTGGCAAACTCGACAATCAGGATGGCGTTCTTGGCCGCCAAACCAATGAGCATGATCAGACCAATCTGCATATAGATACTGTTTTCCAGATGGCGTGCGTACTGGAATAAAAACGCTCCGAATATGCCTGTCGGCACACAAAGAAGGACAGCGAACGGAACGCCCCAGCTTTCATAAAGCGCCGCCAGACATAGGAAAACGAACAATATGGCCATTGCAAAGACTATTGGCGCCCTTGAACCGGAGATCTTCTCTTCACGACTCTGGTCCGCCCACTCATAACTGAAGCCGGTCGGCAGGGTTTTATTGGCAACTTCCTCCAGGGCGGCAAGCGCCTGTCCGGAACTATACCCTTGCTTGGGATTGCCACCGATCTGAATGGCCCGATAATCATTAAACCTTTTGATCAAGGTTGAGGAGTTGATTTCTTTCGGTTTCATCAGGGTGCTGAGCGGCACCATGGTTCCGCTCGCGCTGCGCAGGAAAAAGAACCGGGTCGCCTCGACGTCATTTCTGAACTGCGGCTCAGCCTGCATGACGACTTTATAGGTACGGCCAAAAGCGTTGAAGTCATTTACCTGGAAGCCGCCAAAAAAAGTCTGCAGAGCAGTGAAAACGTCGTTAACCGGAATGCCCAGTTTCTCGGCTTTTTCCCGGTCCACTTCAAATTCGTAACCAGGGGTGTCGTTGCGGAAAGTGGTATAGATCATACCAATCTCCGGGCGTTGGCGGGCGGCGGCGATAAACTCCTTCGAGACCCGGTCGATCTCATCCAAAGAGGCCCCGCCCCGGTCTTCAATCATCATTGTAAACCCGCCGGTGGTTCCGATACCAGGCAGCGACGGCGGGTTGAAAGCAAGTACAGTGGCCTCCGCGATGTGGCTGCCGGCTGTGAACGTCTGCTGTCGTATCTGGTCCACCTGCAAGGTTGACGTTTGCCGTTGGTCCCACGGCGCCAGCCTGGTGAATATGATCCCGACATTGGGCTTCGTCCCGCCGCCCAGCAGATCGAACCCGGTAATCGCCATCTCGTCGATGACGCCGTCCTGGGAGCGAATGCTTGCGGCAATATTGTTGACCACTTCCCGGGTGCGGTTCATACTGGCTGCTTCCGGCAGGGTGATCGCCGTAATAAAGTAGCCCATATCTTCAACCGGCACAAAAGAAGAAGGCACTAAGCGGTACAACCCGCCGAGCAGAATGACCAGCACCGCTAGCAGCACGATGCACAGTCGCGATTTGGCGATGATTTTGCCAAGGCCTCTGGCATAGCTCTCGATCATGGCGTCAAACCAATTGTTGAACTTGGCAAACATTTTTCCCACAAACCCGTCATGCTCATTGGGGTCGTGGGGTTTTAACAGCAGCGCGCAGAGGGCGGGAGTGAGAGAGAGCGCCACGACTGCCGATAGAGCCATGGACACCGCGACAGTCAAAGCAAACTGTTTATAGAGCACACCCATGGTACCACCCAAAAACGCCACCGGAATAAATACCGAGGCCAGTACGAAGGCAATGGCTACAACCGGTCCGGATACTTCGCTCATGGCCCTTATGGTCGCGTCATGCGGATTGAGGCCATTATAGCGCATATGGTGCTCCACCGCCTCGATGACGACGATGGCGTCGTCGACAACCAGGCCGATGGCAAGAACCATGGCGAACAAGGTCAGGGTATTAATCGAAAACCCCAGAGCCAGAAAAGCGGCGAAAGTACCGATAAGCGATACCGGCACAGCCAGCATCGGAATGAGCGTGGCCCGCCAGGTTTGCAGAAAAATAAAGACAACACTCAACACCAGCAATAAGGCTATCGCCAGGGTTTTAGCCACTTCCTTCATCGATTCGCGGACATACTGGGTGTTGTCGACAACTACTTTATACTGCAGGTCGTAAGGAAACCGCTTGGCGGCTTCATCCAGGACCTTCTGACAGTTGGCGATGGTTACCAGTGCATTGGCGTCAGGACTCAGCATAATGCCAAAACCGGCAGCAGGCTGTCCTTTAGTATCTGTGAGAAAACTGTAGTCCTTGCCGGCCAGTTCAACCCTGGCGACGTCGCCGAGATGAATGACCGACCCGTCAGGCTGGGCGCGGACGATGATCTTGGCGAACTCCGCTGGTTCGGTCAGCCGCCCTTTCACCCGCAGGCTATACTGAAACTGTTGTCCGGCAGGGGCTGGCAACTGCCCAACCGTTCCAGCCGGTGCCTGAACATTCTGGTGGCTGATGGCGCTGGCGATATCGCCCGCCGTGAGCTTCAATTGAGCCATCTTATCCGGCTGCAGCCATACGCGCATGGCGTAGTCGGTACCAAACTCGGTGACATCACCCACACCCTTGACCCGTTTGATATCTTCCATGATGTAGATGCTGCCGTAGTTCTTGAGAAAGGTGCTGTCATAAGTGCCGTTCGGGGAATACAGGGCAAAAATGAAGGCCCTGTCCTGAGACGCCTTCACCGTCGTTACCCCGGCAGTCTGTACGTCTTGAGGAAGGGAAGCGTTAGACTGGGCCACCCTGTTTTGGGTTTGCACAGTAGCCAGATCAGGGTCCTTGCCTAATTCGAACTTAACGCTCAAAGAGTAAGTACCATTATCAGAGCTGGTGGACTGCATGGAGATCATGTCTTCCACGCCGTTTACCTGCCGTTCGACAACCTGGGCTACCGTCTGTTCAACAACATCGGCGTTGGCCCCCTGGTACACTGCGCCCACCGTGACTTGCGGCGGGGTAATCTGGGGATATTGGGCAACAGGTAAGTTAAAAGCCGAGATGCCCCCCACCAGAGTTATAACTATAGAGAGCACAATGGCAAAAATAGGTCGGTCGATAAAAAACCTGGACAAGTAGGCACCTCCTTACGGTTTAGCGGAACTTTGCAAATCATTTATTCCAATCATTGTAACTTTCATAACAGTGCCCGGCGGCGTCTTTAAAAAGCCTTCGACAACGACGCTGTCAGTTGCGGTCAGTCCCTCTTCCACAACCCACATGCCGCCAACCCTTGGTCCCATCTTCACTGGCCTCGATTCGGCCTTGTTTTCGGCGCCTACCACAGTAACAAAAGTTTTGCCAAGCAGTTGCTGCACAGCCCGCTGCGGGATGAGCATCGCCCCTGGCCGCATTTCACCCTGAGCCACAACCCGGGCGAACATCCCTGGAATGAGAATCTTTTGCGGGTTGGCGAAGGCTGCTTTCATCATCAGGGTGCCGGTGTCCTGGGCTAGGCCCCGGTCTACCTGCTCGATCTCTCCGGTGATGGGATACTGGGACCCGTCACTGAGAACAAGCTTGAGGTTCTTCCCCCAGTCTGCCGACGAGGCACCGCGTCCATCCCTGGCCAGACGCAAATATTCGTTTTCACTCATGCTAAACTGGACGTGCATCGGGTCAAGAGACGATATGGTAGCCAAAACCGTTTGTCCGGACTGGACAAAATTACCGATACTCAGGTCATTCACATCAATCCGCCCGCTGAACGGAGCAACAATCAAGGTATCTTGAAGGTCGTCCGTCGCAGCCTGCACCCGGGCCCGATTGGCTTCCACCAGCGCGGCGTTCTGCCGCTCTGCGGACATGGCGGTATCAGTCACCTGCTGGGCGATGGCCTGCTGCGAGGCCAGTCTTTGGTACCGCAAAGTATCCAGGTGTGAATTGCTGAGCGTTGCTTCCGACTGAGCCAATGTCGCCTGAGCGCCCAAAAGCGCGGCCGTGTACGGCCGCTGATCAATCTGGAAGAGCGGCTGCCCCTCGCTCACGGCAGCCCCGCCAACAACCATCTTGGCGATAATATTGCCGGAAACTCTGGCCCGAATTTGCACCTGATTTTTGGCGATCACCTGACCGACAAATTCGTATGTAACCAGAGTGTCTTGCTGAATCACCTGCATCGCTTTGGCTTCCACCGCTGCCGGAGCTTGCGCCGCCTGTCGGCCGCATCCGGCCGCAAGAATGGTGAGACAAATAGCAGCCAGACTCCAGTAGATCTTTTTCTTTCGCTTTTCCATAGCCGAATATCCGGCTCTGCCTTCCCGGCCCCTTGTATTCATTTTGTTACACCTCAATATCATGTTTTTTTCTGCCTTGGGGGGCTGGTCAACTAAGAATCCAGTACCGATCGACCGGTATTTCAGCAGCAAAAATGCCTTCAGCACCAAGCTTGCCGGCCTAAATCGCACTCTTAACAATAAGCTTCCATAAGTTATCCATCATCTGCTGCCTGAGGTTAGGGGCGTTAAAGCCTATCCCTGAGCAACGCTGGCCCTGAATCAGCGAAAAGATAATCGCGGCCATGGAATGACTATCCATGTCGTTGCGAATTTCCCCACTGTCTACGGCAATAATCAGCCTCTGCTCGATGTCACTGCGGACAAGCACCTGACTGCGATCAAGTCGGTTTTGTATTTCCGGGTAGTTGTCGATAGTCTCCAGAACCAGCCTGGCAAAATTAGCGCGAAGATCTCCCTGGATGCCCAGTGTATCATTAATATAGCGCTCCACCTGCTGTTCAACCAGGATCGCATTCAGATAATCTTTAAGGCTTGCCGAATCCCTGGACAATTGATTGTATTTCTCCTCAAGCCGGTCAAACAAGTACTGCGTTGATATCCCCAGCAGCTCTTCCTTGCTTGAAAAATAATGATAGATCCCGCCCTTGGTTATCCCTGCCTCATTCGCGACATCAATAAGGGACACGTACTTATATCCCCGTAGGACAAACAGGCGCAGAGCAGCAATGATAATATTACCTTTTGTCATGACCTGGCAACTCCTCTCCGCGGCCCAAATACGACCTACCTACCGGACGGTATGTTACTATTATTGCTTATCCGATTTTCCTTGTCAATCTTTATATTAAGGCAATGGCAACCTGCTGTTCCGCCAAAATACCGGGGCCTCGCGGAATGCTGCCCTTACTTGACTGCCAGCAGATACTGCTCGGCAAAGTCGATCCAAAGCTTGGCGGGATAGGACAAGTGCCGCCCCTTTTTCCAGATGATGGACATGGTGTGCAAGATCACAGGGTTTACCAGCGGTATGGCGGTGACTAATTCCAGATTCAGATCGTCACAAAGAGCGCTGGGCAGAAAAGCGACGCCAAAATTCGCGGCAACGGTTTGGACCATCAGCCCCTTGCGGGATGTCTCAAAAACAATTTTCGGCTGAAATCCTACCGCCTTGCATCTTGTAATAATGTCGTCATGCAGACTGAAGTCATCGGTGTAGAGGACAAAAGATTCGTTGGCAAGGGCTGCCAGCTCGACTTGCGCAGACCGGCCCAGAGGATGCTGGGAGCTGACAATCAGGTGAAGCGGATCGTTGGTAAAGGTGAAGGCTTCGTAGATTTCGGCATTGGGTACCCGGCAGATGATGCCGATATCCAGCGTGCCGTCCTGGACGGCGCTTTCCACTTTTTTCGAGCCATATTCATAGAGTTCGATTTCCACATTCGGGTATTTGACGCGAAATTCGCCGAGAATCTGAGCAAATTTTGTCGATTCCGTCAGCGGCGGAAGGCCAATGATAATTTTCCCTTTGGCTATTTTATACTGGCGGTCAAAATCAATGGCAAGATCATTAAAAAGAGATACTACCTGGTTGGCCTGATCGAAAAAAATCGCCCCAGCGTCGGTCAGTTCCACCAACTTGGCGCTGCGATTAAATAAAGCTACACCAAGCTCGGTTTCAAGGTCTTTGATCATCTTGCTGATCGCCGACTGAGACACATGAGATACGGCCGCGGCTTTCGTGAAGCTTTTATGACGGACAACTTCAACAAAGTATTTTAGATGATGGATGTCCATTCTTTCCCCTTCTTCCTGCCTACTATCTGTTTTAGTAATACATAACATCTCATCTATGTATTTTACTTATAATTATATAAGACTTACAATAAAGTCACAACAAGAATATAAATTTCACTGCATAGGCCCTTCAAGCAGTGAAGAATAAAAACAGGAGTGATTACTATGTCAATCATCAAGTTTCTTTCGTCCCTAGTGTATAGCCCCCCGGTATATAAAATCAGTTTGGACACCATAAACGAGAAGCTAGGCAGCTATCAGAAAACACTCGAAGATCTCGGGTTCAAGACCAAGCGCGCCGACCAGACGCTATATTTCACTCCCGCCCAGATGCTGATTGCAACAAGAGACAATGTCACCTTGGATATAACTATGGATGTAGAGGGCTATGAAGGAATTGCCTTTTCTCTGCAAAGCAAGGGTTATTTCAGCACCCTGCCGATCCATTTAGCTGATTTCGACCATGCGCTCGCCATCATCGGTGCAAAGGAAACGGCAACCCCCGCTCAAGACAAGAAAGTCGCCTGATTGTTTCGCCACTTCACTTAAGTCGGAGGCAAAAACCATGAAGACAATGATGCTTTTGAAATTATTCCGTCTGGGGCGGCTGCTGGGAAGACATTGTTCTCCAATGACGGAAGATATGTGGTTCTTCGAATAGCCAATAAGACTTTCTATACAGTGAGAGCAAACAATAATCCCCAGGCGCCTGCTTAAAGGTCGCCTGGGGTTAATCTTATATATCCCAAGGAGGAAAGAACTATGGACTTCTTCAGTTCATTACAGAGTATTCTCAGTATTATTATCATGATCACCTTAGGGTATGTCCTGACCCGGAAGGGCTGGTTTGACGATCACACAGCCAAAACCTTCGCCACCCTTGTCACCAACATTGCCCTTCCGGCCTATATGGTCTGGAACCTGACAAGCACCTTTAACAAAGAAAAACTTCTCAGTCTGGAAGACGGGCTGATTATTCCCTTTATATCGATGCTGGCCTGCTTTGCCATCGGCTACACCGTTTCCAAGGTCATCAGAATTTCAACCTGTCATCAGGGAACGTTTACATGCATGTTCTTTCTGTCGAACACCATTTTTATCGGATTGCCTGTCAACCTGGCTCTTTTCGGCGATCAGAGCATGCCTTATGTCCTGCTGTATTATATGGCTAATACCTGCCTGTTTTGGACTTTGGGAGTATACTCCATCAGTCGTGACAGCAACAATCCCCAGCCGAATTTCCTGAGCTTTCAGACCATACAGAAGACCTTCTCGCCGCCCCTGATCGGTTTTCTTGCCGGCGTACTGCTTGTTGTCCTGGACATAAGAGTCCCTGTCTATATCACCGACACCTGCAAATATCTCGGCAATCTCACGACACCTTTGTCCATGCTGTTCATCGGAATATCGTTAAGCGAAGTGAGTTTTGCTGAAATCCAGATAGGCAAGGACATGATCGCTCTCGTCTTGGGACGCTTTGTTGTTGCGCCTCTTTTAGTTTTCCTGATCGCAATTGCCCTGCCCATCCCGGTGTTAATGAAAGAAGTATTTATTATCCAGTCGGCTATGCCGGTGGTAACTCAGGTCTCGGTCATATCCAAGGCGTATAATGCCGACTACAGGTATGCTGCCGTGATGACGGCAGTCACCACCCTATTTGCCATGACAACCATTCCGATGTACATGCTTCTCTTTCGCACCTGGTAAGGTGAAAAAGCGCCAGGCCCCCAGCATCTTGCAGTAACGGGGTCTGGCGCTTTCACTAGTCCTTCACTTCAGAAAAATGAATGATGGTTACAAGGTCATCAATGTTGAGTTTCTTTTCATAGATACCCTCGAATAATTCGATTAACTCCTCTACCGATGTGAGTTCCGGGTTTTGATGATTCAGGTCGGCCTTGGTAAGGTCGGAAAACTTTTTGACAAGCGACCTGTCAATGATCGCCTGATACAGTTTCTTTTTAGGACCGTATTTTTTTCCGAAGGTTATCCAAACAATGGAGTTTTCCGAGTAGATGTCTCTAATATCACCGGGTCGGATTGTGGCGGTTTTCTGCCGTGCCGTCAACAACTTCTCATTATGAGGTGAAATAAAGTTTAGCGCAAACATGATAATCCCCCTTTTGTCGCGTACCCTCATCTAAATTATAAAACAAAACGCTCGCGATTGCTATTCCTCAAAATAACCGAAGGAAGACCAATTTATACTTGCCGGGAAAACTGGCGGCAGCAAAATGCACAATCACGCAAATGCTTTAGTATACCTTTCCCTCGGCTGAAGCTGAGGGTCACAAAACAGTCGCAAAAAACCTATCACTGGTCTTGACACTTTTTGTCCGCAGGTGTAAAATTATCTTAAATTCAAGATAATTAAAACAAAAGTATGTACAGTGGGTGAATATATGGATCTACCGAAAGATGTCGCCGAATCGTCCAGAGCCTTAAAGTTATTTGTGGTGCTGGTCAAGGCTTATCAGGCTGTCCAGGAGATTGATTACCGCGATATCCGCAGCTACGGGTTTAACCCAACAGAATTCGCCGTTCTCGATCTGTTATACCACAAAGGATCCCATCCGCTCCAACAGATTGGCGAAAAGATTTTGATTACCAGCGGCAGCATTACTTACGTTGTTGATAAGCTGGAGAAAAAGGGGCTTATCGCCAGGCAGCCCTGCGAAAAGGACCGGCGGGTCATTTATGCCGTTCTTACCGAAAGCGGGCAAGAAATGATGAACCGCATCTTCCCGCAACATGCCGAGGTCTTAACGAAAGCCTTGGCCGGGTTAAATGCCGATGAGCAGGAATCTGCCGCCCGGCTGCTAAAGAAAATCGGTCTGTATGCCCAAAGATTGCGTTAATTTTTTGCCGATTTATCTTTAATTAAAGATACTTTGGCGAATGATATTGGAAGGAGGTGTTATACATGGCACAGGTTGGCGAAAAATTTGTTGTGAGCTTTGCGGCAACGAGATCACTGTAACCAAAGCCGGCGGCAATCCGGAGATCCTTTGCTGCGGACAGGCGATGAAAAAAGTATAATCCATTCATGCCGTCAGCAGGGATAAGGAAGGCTTCCTTATCCCTGCTGACCTCCCTGTCGGGAGGCTCATCGATGGGTTGACGAACAAAATGAGGCTCTGCCGCATATTGTACTGCCTGGCAAAGCCCGCGAAGTTCATTCAGATAAAGATACCGTGGCCCTTGCAACCACATTTTATTGGATCGGAGAGATGATCTTATGTTTTTCAACAACACAAACAGATATCGCGAAGATGGTCTGCTGTTGCTCCGTATCGGGCTCGGTCTTATGCTCTTGTATCACGGGACTCCCAAAATCTTCGGCGGTATCGAAACATGGACGAAATTAGGGGCAGCAACAAATTTCGTTGGTATTGGCTTCGCTCCGGCTTTCTTTGGCTTCATGGCTGCCATAGCAGAATTCGGCGGAGGCGTACTGCTGATTTTAGGGTTTTTGGTTCGTCCGGCCTGCGCCTTTTTGGTTATCAATATGACGGTTGCCGCGGCTCTAAAATTTGGAACCGGCGCAGGACTCGCCGGTGCATCGCAAGCCATTGAGCTTGGCATTGTGTTTTTGAGCCTGATTTTGATTGGTCCCGGCAAATACAGTGTCGATGAAAAGTTAGCTGCTCCGAAAAGCCGCTAAGCAGCTCCCTGCCGTATTGTAAAAAATTGATGACACTGGCAACAGTGTCATCAATTTTTTATATCGATTTTTGATAGCGGTCCGGGGTCACCCCCGTGTGGCCCTTGAATACCTTGATAAAATGACTTTGGTCGTAAAACCCTGCCTCTTGGGCGATATCGGCTACAGGCCTGGATTTCCTCAAACAATCCCGAGAGAATATTCTTCCGGGTCGGTAGTTTCGGTTTACAGGGACCCGAACGATACCATAAGCATATTATGTAATAGTTGGGCAGGATTGAAAACTTGTCTATCGGAGATATAGGTATGACACAAAACCGGCAACCCATAGCAACTCACAGGATTGATTTTGCAGCACTCCAGGCAGCGGTGATAGAAAACCTTATCGATGAAGGTACAGGCAGGAGTGTTTTTGCTATCCCCGGCGGTTATGTGCTGAAAATAGCCAGAAACAAAAAAGGTCTGATTGAAAATGGAAATGAAAATTTTGTCTTTCAGACCATCCCTGACAAGTACCGGGAAAGTCTCTGTCCGGTTATCGGCTATCAGGCAAAGCATCTGATTATGCCGAGGGCCCTGCCGCTGATTGTCACAACAATCAACCTTGACGAAGTCTTAGCCCTGAACAAGCCTTTTCTCAATTACTTGCAGGAGCGATATGATCTAAACGAGCTTGACCTGTTCTATCCCGACAATTGGGGGATCTATCATGGGAAGCCGGTATTATTCGACTACGGAACAACATATATCAAAAGCTTGATTAACAGGTAATCCTCCCCGTTTCAGGCCGACACCTCCATGGAGGATAGCGAAGACTTGGTTTTCACTCCAGGCAGGGCCTGCTCGATGCAGGCCTGGTAGATCAACCATTATAGGAGGAGTAAACATGCCTAAAAGACCTCATTGGGAAGCTCCTGAAGTCATAGAGTGGGATGAGGACTCTGCCAGCAGGCAGGGCTTCGGCTGCCGCCCCCGTTTTGGATTTTGTTCCCCTACTCAAGGATTCGGCTGCCGCCCGCGTTTTGGATTCTGTTTCCCCAGGGAAGGATTCGGCTGCCGTCCGCGTTTTGGATTTTGTCCCCCCAGGGAAGGCTTTGAATGCCGTCCGCGTTTTGGATTTTGTTCTCCCAGCCAAGGATTTAGCTGCCGCCCCCGTTTTGGATTTTGTTATCCCAGCCAAGGATTTGGCTGCCGCCCCAGGTTTTAATTATTTACCCAATCCGCGGTTACCCATACAAGGACAATTCCTGTTAATAAGAGCAAAGAGGCGGTATCCCGCTCTGGGAGGCCGCCTCTTTAAGTTCCCCCGCCGGATGCCCAAAAGCGGCCCGGTGGATATCCTGCGAACGCGAAGCGGCGGGGCATTTTGTAATGGTAGGCAAGTACTCATCATGATATAATGATCCTGCAATCACGATAACACCGGAGGCGACAATGGATAAGTTATTGGTTTATCGCTGCGACCTTTATCTCGCTTTGTCCGAATTGTTGAAAGAACCGTCAGCCGAGATTATCCATGAGCTGCCCGACATTGTTGCTTTTTTAGAAGAGGCTTTCTCTATCCTTTGTTGCCCTATACCCCCGTCTCTTTTCCAAAGTTGGCCGGCACTGGCTCCTGATCTTGTCGTGCTACGCAAAGCTTATTCCCAAAGCTTTACTTACCCCCCTAATAAAAGAGTGTTCCCGCTGGAATCGATGTATCGTCCCTGGACCAACGCTCAGTCCGCCGGGCTGCCCGGGGCCCATGACCTCGGTTATCTGCTGAGTGATGCCGCGATTCATATGCTGACGTTGTACAACATTTACGGGCTGACAGCCCCGGAAGAATATCATGCTGCCCCCGACCATCTCTGCCTCCAGCTTGAATTCGCAGCCCACCTGCTTACCTCGGGCCACGAGGATCGTCTGCAGACGTTTCTTGCAGAACACCTGGACTGGGTGAAGAAATTGGCTAATGACGCGGCTGCAGCTCCCATCAACCTGTTTTACAGTCGGGTTATAGCCGTAACTGCCCTATTCCTGGACTACGAACAAGAACGAATGGGAAACAAAGAAACCGACAGTATATAAAGGGAATTGAGAAAAGCCGCCAGTCAGGCGGCTTTCCCAGTTCATGGAACAAAGTCATAATGATAAAGGAACTCCCGGTTCGTGAAAAATCAGGGTTTAAAGACATGGACAGCACAGGCAAGGCAAGGATCGAAAGAGTGGATTACTCGAATTACCTCCAGCGGATTGTCCGGATCTGCAACCGGCAGCCCCGTTAGAGCGGCCTCAATCGGTCCTGTCTGCCCTGCGGCATCACGAGGCGAAGCGTTCCAGGTTGTTGGCACAACAGCCTCATAACGCTCAATACAGCCTCGACCGATTTTCAGCCAGTGCCCCAAGGCCCCGCGCGCCGCTTCGGACAGTCCGACTCCCACAGCATCGTCCGGGATCTTGACCAGGGCTGCGGCTTCTCCTCCCGGCTCCAAGCTTGTCAGCCAGCGATCAAGCGGCCCAATCAGCAATTTGGCTTCCAGCATCCGGGCCTTGATCCGATCCATAGCCGAGATACCTCCACGGTAATGACCGGCTATCCACAACCTGCCAAGCGGACCTACTTCACAGGACGCTCCTTTGTAGCGGGGCGCCTTGACCCAGCTATACCCCTCTTTACGGCCGAGATCGGCCTCGGTGGTTGTGTTTGCCGGGTGTCCGCTGGCAGCGCCGGTGTACCAGGCATGAGATACATCTTCCTCAATACGGTCAACCGCCAGATTCTCATACGCGCCATTAAGATATACACCCCGCGGAAACAGCAGCTTGTTTCCGGCATCATCTTCCGGAAAAGTTCCATAGACCAGCAGGTTGCCGCAGCCCCGACCGTAACCAAAATAGTCACTGTAGGCAGCAGCGATAAGTTCGACATCTTCCTGATAAGTTTCGTTCACGAATTCATTAATTTCCGCGAGCAGCGACCGAGCTGCCGCAATACGGTCCCCCTCCGGAATCCTGGTGACTCCGCCGGCGATGATCGCCGCCTGGTGGGGCATTTTCCCCCCGAAATGAGCAATAAGTTCCTGGCATTTGCGGCGCACATTCAAGGCGGCAAAATAGTGTTTCATCAGCCGTTCGCCGTCAGCGGCGGATAACCGGTAGTCTCCGGTATAATGGGGAACAAAGGGTGCTATTTCCGGACCTGTCACATAATCAGGCAGCGACAACTGATAAAAGTGGGTAATATGGGACTGCAAGAAGTTGGTAGCCAGGATAATATTACGAACCAGCCGGCCATTTACCGGAGCTTGGATGCCACATGCGTCGTCAATCGCGAGCGATGACGCCACGGCGTGGTCGGCGGGGCATACGCCGCAGATCCGCTGGGTGTAAAACACAGCATCGCGGGGATCGCGACCGGCGAGAATCTTCTCAAAGCCGCGGTAAAGAGTTCCGGCCACCTCGGCTCGTTGGACCTTTCCACCGTCGACATCGACCGAGACCTTAAAATGACCTTCTAAACGAGTCACAGGATCGACTACGATTCGGCGCATCAGACCTCACCTCCCAGCAGTCTGGTTTTGTGACCTTCCGGAGGCGCGGTCCCCGCCGGACCATATTGGTCCATCCTTACGAAGAAGGGGCTGGTCACATCCGGAAAACCAGGCTCTACGCAACCCAGACAGGGGGAGCTCGCGCCAACACACCAGTTAGTTCCGCCATTGAATTTTCGTTTTGGGCAGTCGGCGAAAGTCATCGGTCCTTTACAGCCCAGCTTGTAAAGACAGCCCCGCTCCGAAAACTTGGTGGCAAAAACTCCGTCATCAAAATCCTTGCGCCGTTCACAGGCATCATGGATACATCGGCCATAAAACATCGTCGGCCGGAGAAACTTATCAAGCTTGGGTACCCCATACTTGACAAGATGAACTACCGAGCCCAATATCCAGTCAGGATGACTGGGACACCCGGGAAGGTTAATCAGCGAACGCGAAGACATAAAATCCCCTAGCGAAAGGCTTTGGGTCGGATTTGGCCCACTGGCGGGAATACCGCCGAACGAGGCACAACTACCCACAGCAACAACCGCTTTGGCGTGTCTTACTGACGACTTTACCCAATCGGCGAACAGAAGTTCCCGACCGGACTGCTCTCCCAATGTGGCGAATCTTCCTTCTCCTCCGACAGGCACCGTGCCTTCAACGATCAGGATATACTCGCCGTCGAAACGGCGCTGGACATCGCGGATAGCTTCCAGGGCCATGTCTCCGTTAGCGCTCATCAGCGTCTGATGAAACTTGAGGCTGACCACCTTGGTCAGCACCTCACCGATTTCGGGAGCAACTGAATTCAGCAGTGAAATTGAGCAGCCGCTGCACGAGCCGCCCTGCAGCCAGATAACTGGAGGATTTCCGGCCTGAGGTCCGCTGAAAGCTTGGATGATATCTGGCAGCAACATCTCCGAGAGGCCGAACGCTGCACCGGTAGAAACACACAGCTTCAAGAAATCGCGTCTACTTAGGCTACCCATTGTTCACCCTCCCTTTAGGCATAATATAGCGGAGTGTTGGCTTGGTTTCGAACTCTGGCCGAATTGGTTTGGCGAACTGCAACATTGTTGCAAATTCTCCCTGCGGATGATCAAGATCGCCAAAATAGCGCGCCCGGGTTAAGCAAGTGGAAACACAGGCAGGCTCCTCGTTTTCGGCGACCAGCGACAGGCACATGTTGCAGGCTGAGGCCACCCCCTGCTGCGCAACATAGATCCGAACATTGTAGGGGCAGGCCGCTACACAGCGCCGGCAACCGATGCACTTCTTAGGGTCAACTTGGGTTAAGCCGAACTGATCCTTATCTGAAGCCGTGGTCGGACACGCCTCCACACAGGGAGCTTCGGCGCAGTGCTGGCATTGAAAGGGCGCTATCGAATAGCTGGCCTTTGGGTAGCGTCCGGTTTCGCGATCTTCAAAGCGGATAAAGGCGTTGCCCAGCGGCAACCCGTTCTGGTTCTGACAGGCCACCATACAGGCGAAGCACCCAACGCATTTGCTGACATCAATAATCATGCTGTAGCGCGGCATAAACTACTCAACCACCTTTCGCACCTTGACAAGCACTTCCATCATCATGGCGTGACCGGCAATAGCCTCGACGCGATGTGGTGTAAAGTCATTGGGACTGACTCCGAACTTGTAGGCTGTCTTGAGCCAAGGTGAGATATTGCCGTAACCTGCCGGCAAAAAGGCTGCCTCGGGGTGAATCCGTTCCGTCACCTTGACCCGAATGCGTCTCGTCGCTCGCGGCGACTCCACCTCGACCAGATCGCCGTCCTTGATTCCAAAATGCCGGGCACGATCGGCATTAATCCATAGCCGTTCCAGATCATAGGTTTTAGCGATATTGAGCAGTTGTGGCAGATTTGCGGTCGCAGTATGAGACATAAAACCTTGTTTACCGTGGATAAGAACAAAGGTATCCTCGTCTGCCTTGGACAGCGGCGGCTGCCAGACAGGAACCGGAGCATAACCGTTGTCAGCGAAGGCTTGGGAGTAAAACTCCACTTTTTTACTGTCGGTGTGAAATTGCAGTGAGTTGGCTGGAGAGGGTAGGGTTATTGTCCCCTTCCGGCGCAGATCGTCAAGGTTTATGTTGAGGGGCTTCAGCATGGCTTCGGCCAGCGTTTCACGGGTAAAGTTGAAGTAATGGCCTAGATCCATCGCTTCAGCCAGTCCTGTGACGATGTCCTCGAAAGACCGGGTTTGCACATGCAGCAAATCAATGGCCTGGCAGCGTATGCCCACCGCCGGCGCTCCTCCGGCGATTCCTGTCGGCAGATCCTCCCGCTCGGCGAAGCTGCATTCCGGCAGAACATAGTCAGCGATCATGGCTGTTTCCGACCATTGAATGTCGGAGACCACCAGCAACTCCAATGCCCTATAACCTTTCACCATCAATTGCGGGTCAGGCGCGTTGCGGACAGGATTGAAGCTGTAGATAAAACCGGCTTTGGCCTTGCCGTCCAGGGCGCGCTGAGGCATAATGTGCGGGATGCCCTGACTGGTCTGGCACAAAGGATATTCTCCCTTTACCCCTACGCCGTCACAACGGGGAATCTTGGGTTTGGCGGGAGCAGGATAAACCTTCGGGTCCAAAGACCCCAGCCTTGGTCCAACCGGAAACTTCATGCCGCCATCTTGATTGTAGTTTCCAAGCAGGGCATTGACACAGGCCAGCATCCGGAAAGTTTGGGTCCCATTGGCGTAATTCGCCCCGTTCGGGGCCTTGTACCCCTGTTCGATACAGCTAGCCGGCCGGTTTGCTCCCAGGCCCCGGGCTATCCGGCAGATGGTATCCGCGGAGATCGTGGTTACTTCTGCCGCCCATTCAGGAGTATATTGGGAAATTGCTTTCTGAAATTCCGCAAAACCGATAGTATATTCACTGACAAAGGATACGTCATAGAGATTCTCCCTGATCAGCACATGGGCTATCGCCAGCATGAGGGCCAAATCCGTGCCCGGGCGAATGGGTACCCATTCGTCCGCTAAGATGCACGAGGAATTCTGCCGGGGATCGACAATGACGATGGTCGCACCGCGGGCATGGGCGGCGGCCAGACTTGCCGTCGCCGAGGGCGAAATTCCGTCGGCATAGCTGCGGCCCAGAAAAAGGACATATTTCGTCTTGGCCATGTCCGCTGTGGCCATCCTGCCGGTGGTCCACTTATTGGCGACATCCCGCGCCGTACTGCAGAGCGCGTGGTGAGAATGGATGGTCGGCGCTCCTATGGCATCCATAAAACGAGGCATATAAAAGCGGCTTGTGGGCTTCGGGTTTTCACTGTAGAATACCGTTCCCGGTCCATACTTTTCGATCACTGCCCTAAGCTTTACCGCAATCTCACTATAAGCCTGCTCCCACGATATCGGCTCAAACCAATTCTCACCCATCCGTTTCATAGGATGAGTAATACGATCCTTGCTATAGGGCCACATCGCTCCGGCGTGACCGCGGGCGCAAAGCCGGCCGCGGCTTGACGGATGATCCTTCTGACCAGTCACTTTCCATATCCGCCCGTTTTTTACATGAATCCACATTCCGCACCAAGCGGAACAGGCGCCACAGATCGAAGGAATTACTGTTACCTCGGCAGCTTCCGCCTGCTTGGACCATGTCCCGAAAGAAAACAGGTCACTGCTAACCGCCGTTACCGCTGCGGCTTTGAGAAAGGTCCTTCTGGAAAACTGCTTTCTCAGCATCTGGCCACCCCCGTTTTGTGATTATTCTTACAATTTCGATTCAACTCTGCTCATAAATCTCCGTATTGCCCACTTCAACACCCAAACGGATTCCCCCTCTAGGAAGCTACTACCAGCAGACACATGCGTATTTTATAGCAGCATAATAAAACATTATGAGGCAACCATCCCTTCTCGCCTCATATCGAAGGTTGCGACTCTACAGCCTTGCATAGGTGTGTTTCAAAAACAAGGCATCCCGTTCCACCCAAGGACCCTCGCAAATGACGCAGCCTTGCACATTATAGTCCTTTAGCGCCCTGAGACAGGCTGTATAGTTAAAATCACTTTCCCGGACCGGCAGATGGTTTCTCTCCCCCTTATGACTGTATTCAACCCCGCCCATATGGATATGCAGGTCATCCAGGGCCTCTCTGCCCAGTTGGTTCAGTACCAGCTGCAATATGTCGGCAAAATCATCATAGCCTTTTAGGCTGCCGTTATTTCTGGCATGAATATGCGCAAAATCGATGCACAATTTACAGGAAGGGATTTCGCTGCAGAGCGACACCAATTCTTCGATGGTGCCGAACTGGGTTCTTTTACCGGTTGTCTCCAGTCTGTAGTCGATCCCTTGATAGGGAAGTCCGGCCAGGTTGTCCCGGATCGTAGCATAGGTCTTTTCCGGCGAATCCTGCAAATAAAAACCAGGATGAAAGATCAGGCTCCGACCACGAACTTTGGCCAGTGCCTCTGTCGCCGCCAGTATTCTGTGGATGGACTGCTCCTGCTTCTCCTGCTCAACAGCGTTCAGATTGATATAGTACGAGCCATGAGCCGATAAGTATAAATCATTTTCCAGCTTGGCGGCTAAAATTGCGTCTTTGTTCTTGTCTGTCACATTGACGGACTGAACAAATAGGAGCTCCATGGCGTCCAGCCCAAAAGCCTTTACATAGTTTATTCCGGAAGCATAATTGAATTTTTGCTTACCTTCACCAATTGGAAGGCCGGATATGCCGAATAATAACCCGCCGATAGTAATCTCCCTCATCTTTCTGGATTGGATTGCCATGTACCATCATATATTCTGTCCAGACTTATCGTAAACAGGTACAAAAAAGCAACCCCCAGCCCCGGTGAATCCAGGGATAGGGGTTGCTTGTCAGGTCTACAGGGCAGCCAAACCCATTACTAATTGGATTTGCGTCTCTCCCAGCCCTGCTTGAAAAGCGGCAGCCAATTGCCCTGCTGATAAGGATGTTTCAGAATTTCCTCGATATTGAGATCAGTCCCGAGGCCCGGGCCTTCCGGGGGAACTACATATCCGTTTTCAACCTTCATGGGGACAGTCAGGATATCTTCTTCCCAGGGCTCGTTAAATTCATCGAAAATCTCGTGGATGAAGAAATTGGGGGTGGCCATGTTGAGGTGGGCGCAGGCGATGGAGCAAAGGGGTCCCTGGGCGCTGTGGGGAGCGGTTACTCCGTTGGCGGCGTGAACCATCCCGGCGATCTGTTTCGCCGCGCTGATTCCGAGGAACTGCGGCTCCAGCTGGATAATATGCACAGCGTCATGCTTCAATAATTCGGAGAATTGTTCCCGGCAATAGTAGTCTTCACCACAGGAGATCGGAACCGGGCTGCGTTTAGCCACTTCAACGATGGAAGATATTCTTTGGGGCGGTACCGGGGTTTCAAACCAAGCCGGTCTATAGGGAGCCATCGCCTCAGCAAACCGCAGGGCGGTATGTACGCTGAACCGGTTGTGCCCTTCGACGAGAATGTCAACCTCGGGTCCGACAGCCTCACGGACAGCTTTGATAATCTCAATCGCCAGATCGAAGTCCTTGAGTTCCACTGTTCGCCAGGCGTTGCCGAAGGGATCGAATTTGAGGGCAGTATAGCCTTTTTTCACAGTGATCTTGGCTTTTTCGTAATAGCTTTCCGGAGTACGCGGCCCGCGATACCATCCGTTGGCATAAACCCTGAGCTTGTCATGGTTGCGCCCGCCGAGAAGTTTATACAAAGGCTGATTGCAAACCTTGCCGATGATGTCCCAGCAGGCGGTTTCGATGGCCGCCAGAGCAGAGCCCTGTATTTGTCCGCCGTCGGAGTATACGTCCCGGAACAGTTTCAGGGACAGAGTCTCGGTATCAAAGGGATCTTGCCCAATCACCAGATGGCTGAGTTCATGGATGGCGGCTTCTACGGTTTTGGCAAAACCGTTCAGGGTACCCTCACCGATGCCATGGATGCCTTCATCAGTGTGAACCTTGACAAACAGCCAATTTTTCCAGGGATTCCCGGCAATAAATGTTTCGATTTTGGTAATCTTCATACTACACTCTCCTCCTCATGCCTGACAGCCACTGATGACTGTCGGTTCCGCCACTTGATAACATTTTCAATTCCCTGACCAAGTTTCGAATACCTGCAAAGCCAGAATTTTTTTCCAGTTCCGAAAGGTTGCGGATATTGTTATTTTTTCAGTCCTGTGCCGGTCAGGGGAACAACAATTTTGAGATTGCGATCATAGCCTTCTTTAAAATACGCTAACGCCCCGGCGACCGCGGCACCGGCTGTTGCTTCAACATAAATGCCGATCTCGCCGAGCATTTCCTGGGCTTTCAGGACGCTCTCGTCGTCTACGGCGACAACGTCGCCGTTGCTTTCGCTGACAGCCTGGAGCATTTCTTCCATTCGCTTTGGCTGACTGATAGCAATACCTTCGGCCACCGTTGCTTTGATTTCGCCGCCAGGCTGATGGTGGAACCGGTGATACAGCGGCGCGCAATTTTTACTCTGGACGGCAATGATGCGGGGAAGTCGGCCTATCTCCTTAAAGCCGATGTAAGCGCCAAGCAACATAGTACCATTGCCTGCCGGCACGACAATATAGTCGGGAACACCCATCTGTTCTTCAATTTCATAGGCCAGCGATTTGGTGCCTTCAAAAAACAGCGGGTTATAGACATGGGAGGCGTAGTAAGTCTTTTCCGCGGCTTGTAAAATGGCTTTGGCCGTATCATCCCGCGTTCCCGGCACCTTTACCACATCCGCCTTATAGGCGCTGATCTGCTTTATCTTCCCTGGCGACGTACTTTCCGGCAAATAGATGTGACATTGAATTGCCGCCGCCGCGCAATAACCCGCGATGGCGGCTCCGGCGTTGCCGGAAGAGTCTTCCACCACTTCCCGGATACCCAGCTGCCTGAGAACATTGATCATGGCGAAAGCGCCGCGATCTTTGAAGGAACCGGTAGGGCTCAAATAATCGAGTTTCAGCAAAAGGTCAAGGTGCTGCAGCCTTCTCGGCACCAGCGGCGTTTTTACTTCACCCAGAGCTATTTCGCGCCCCAGCTTCTCGCCCTTCGTCCGGTGCAGTTTGAACAGCCCGCCACATTCGCACTGATAATCGAGGCCCCCGACCGGATAGGTTTTTTCACAGTTTGAACAATAAAAATGCAGGATAAACACCACCTTGGTTAACTATATTTTTACAATGAGCTTTTAGATACTATTCGGCGGATTTGCGGCTTGTCCCTGTCAGTCGGCAGCTTTGGGGCCCATAAAAAAACCTTGCGGCAAAAACGCCTCAAGGCACTCCGGTTATGAGCGGCTTTCCGGTGCTTTACATTCCTTATTTACTCCTCAAGGAATTCGGTATAACATAGAATCAGGCGTAATATTGAGCCGCAGGATGTCTTATTAGCATCACCGCAAACACTGACAATAAAACCAACTGTTTCGATGGAGGAACAAAGATGAGTGTGACCATTAAAGATATCGCAAATATAGCCGGGGTGAGTTACTCCACAGTGTCGAAGGCTTTGAACGCCAGCCCCCTGGTTCGCCCTGACACCAGAGATAAAATTATCCGCATCGCCCAGGAAATGGGGTACCAGCCCAACATCCTTGCCCAAAGCCTTGTTTCCAAAAAAAGTTCGATCATCGGGGTTGCCTGGCCTTCGGTCGAGCGCCTGTCATGGTCCACCCTTGTTACCAAAGTCAATGACGACCTGGACAAGCACGGCTATAACATGCTGCTTTCCATCAACCCTATTCAATCGGCTGTCAGCATTTTCAACCGCCTGCATGTCGATGGCATTCTGGTCTTCCCCGGACATGATATGACCACTGCAGCAACTGTTTTTCCTAAATCCCATGCACCCATCCTGGTGTATGGGAACCCCAAATCACGCCACTATCCGGTCATTAATGCCGACCGCCAAAAAGCTATCTTCCAGGCGGTAAGTCATCTAAGCAACCTTGGTCATAGCAGAATTTCTTATATTGCCGAGTTGTCGCCTACCAACGCCACCCAGCAGGAAAAACTCAAAGGGTTTCTGGGCGGGGTCGCACACTGCCGGCTTTCGTCCCATCCTGACATGACCATCGATTCGGGAGGCCGATCCCCGGATGCCGGCTATGCGGCAGCAGTGCGGCTTCTGGACTCCTCCTACAAGCCTACCGCGGTTATCAGCGGAAGCTATGATTTGACCGCCGGCATGATCCGGGCCCTGCAGGAACGGGGCGTCAGCATCCCCCGGGATCTCTCGGTCATCAGTTATGACAACATTCCCCAGATGAACAACTTCGCTGTCCCCATAACGGCGGTAGGGGCGTCGCTGGAAATGATGGCTGAAACCATCGTGAAAATGATGCTCGATTTAATCAACAAGTCGAACTTGTTCTCCTCCCATTTCGAAGTTGATACCGAACTTGTCGAGCGGGCATCAGTCAGGGCCCTTTAAAAAGTGGCCATCCTGGATATCCAGGATGGCCGCTTTTTTGCCGCCCAATAGGTAAGCACCTATTGCCAAGATTCAATTTTTGCAGCAACATCATCATGAAAAATACGCATCCGCTCGGGATTTAACAGGGCAAATACCGGGTAAGGCAGCTCTTTGCTGCTCAGCCAGTGCTCGACACCCGCGGCGTGGGAAAGCAGTTCTTTCAATCTTTCCTGCAGCAATTGCCGCAAGTTTCCGAGCTCGGGGGGCTGTGCCGCGAGAACTCTGGCCATGATGGCAATCTGGCCGACAAGGCCGAACCCTTTCACATAGACGGCAAAGTACTTGAATTGTTCCAGCAGACGCTGGTGGGCGCTGTCCGACAACCCCCTGTTGACTGATAACAGGCTAAGCAGTTCCCGGACCTCTGCCACCGCCTGTTCCTTTTCGACGACAATTTTCCCCAGGTTTTCCATCGTGCCTCGAAGCGTTTTATCCTTGCCGGCATGCCAGTCAGAGAGGCTATTTTTCTCTTCAGCCAGCCAGAAAGCGTGCTCCAAACCGACAGGCAGAGCGCTGCTGTCGCTGAAAACATACTCGTCCATAAAAACGGTCTTCCGGATAACATCCCAGGTCCTGTCGAAGATGCCACCCAGCCATGTCACGCATTCCTCAATCATGGCATTGGCAGCGCCCTCGGCTATCAGTCCTTCCGCAACAAGCCAGCGCCTGTAGACATCGCTGCTTGGCCTGGCGGCGTCTTCGGCCAGCAGCGCGGCGGCATAGGCGTTGACGATATTCGGAGTGTCAAAACAGGAATGGCCAGGCAGCCCCTCCCAGTCGGTTCTTACAACCATTCCACAAACCCGGTTAGCGGCAGCGTGTCTGAATCGCTCCTGCCAGTCCCGGACCAGGCTGCAGATTCCAATTCCCCAGCCGAAGTACTGACCCATGGCGTCAAACTCGACCCAAGTCTCGTTTTGGCGCGCTTCACCTATTTTCGGATTGTTGGGAAAGGTAGGATAAAAATCGTGGGGTGTGTTTTTCAGCGCCAGGACAATGTCGGCGGGAAACCGGTCCATCGCCGCCGACAGTGCCTGCTGGCTGCCTGAGTCGAAGACGAAATCCCTGACAACCAACGTCTTGCCGGCCTGATGGATTGGCTCGTGGATGGCAGTAATTAATTGGTAATACCATTCACTCGAATCAAGGGTTTTGCAGGAATTACATTCACATCGGTTGCTGGTGACCGACAGTTTGCTTTCCCGGCTGCCTGGCGAGGTAATCACCCCGCCCAGTTCGGGGAAGTCAGCCATCAGCTCGCTGTATTTCACCCTGATGAATTCCAGCCAGAAGGTTTCGCTGCAACAAAAGTGTCCGTTCTTGCATACGGCCGGGTGAACCTCCTGAATATAATCAGGGAACCACAATTCCTTATTCTGCAAGAATACCAAAATCCCCATCCCGGCGGCCTTCCGTATCACCCAGTGCAAGTAGTCCCGGCGATGAACAGGCATGTAGCGCCGCGAGGCCGTCAGCTTGTATAATTTTTTGTAGATGGCTTTATAATGCTCATAGAACGTCTGGTTGGAATTCTTTTCCCCATAATAGTACGCCGGCCACACCACAGCATCGACAATATCGTTGGCGTGCAGGATGAGGGTGTTCATGTTGTTGGCTGCCATAAAATCCAGCACCCTGGCAACATGCTCTTGATCCCAGATCCGGTCGTGAATCTCCATGGCTCTGACCGCAAAACTGTCTTTCATATAGCAGCGGCCTCCTCATCAATACTTTTGCAGCGTCAAAGTCGTTGCCACAGCCAGACCGAGGACCGCCGTACCGACAAGAAAGAACAGGCCGCCGGCGTAACTGCCGCCGCTCAGAGCGATGCAAAATCCGATGATGGTCGGCGACAGTGCGCCAATCCCTGTGGCAATTCCGTTGAGGGTACCGGAAGCTGTTGATATGGCTTTTCCGGGAACGAGCCGCTGGGTCATCGCCCAGGCGGCGGGGATTCCTATTCCGGTCATACCCATGCCAAAGGAAATCAGCACCGCTGCGGCGTTGTTATTCACCGCCGCAACCCCGAAATAGATGCTAAGGGCCGACCCGAGCATCGCCACAATACAAAACGGCGCGTTTCGCCCGGCGCGGTCAGTGGCCCAGCCGCCGGCGACTTTGGCCACAACCGACAGGACGAAGGGCAGTGACGCGATCCAGCCCATCTGCTCCCAGGAAAAGCCCCGGGCTGTTTTAAGATAAGAAGGTATCCATGACGCCAAGCCCCAGAATATCGTGCTATGGCAGATATTATAGAATACCACCAGCCAATAGCGATAGTTGTAGATAAAGACCTTGGCGTTTTCCCATACCGTTGCATTCGGATCGTCCGGCCCGGACTGAATATCTTTGGCAACGCCCTCTTCAATGTACGCCAGTTCCAGGGCGTTGATTTTTTTGTGCTCCCGGGGAGAATCGGTAGTATGGAACCAGAGCAGGTAGATGGGGATAATGCCCAAAACTGCGCAGATAAAGAAACTGGGACGCCAGCCCATATGGAAAACCAGCCAGGCAAAAAACGGCATGGCCGCCGCCGAAGCCAGCGACTGGCCGGTAAGCCAGACCGAATTGGCCCGGCCCCGCTCGTGGGGCGGAAACCACTTTTTAACGAAGATGCTTTGCATCGGGTAGTGCATTCCTTCGCCGATCCCCAGGACAATCCGGGTAAAGATCATCGCGGTGAAGGAGCCGACCAGGCCGCCCATAGCCATCGATATTCCCCACAGAAAAATCGAAATCACCATGGCTTTACGGGCTCCCAAATAGTCTCCCAGCGGACTGAGAACCACGTTGGAAATCCCGTAAGTCAACAGGAAAGCCGTCATCAGCAGGCCGATTTTTATCGGTTGGCCTTTGATGCCCATATCGCTGAGAAATCCGTCGTTGGCCACCAGGACTGCCATGTTGGAACGGTCGAAATAGGCTACAAAGATTGTGACAAGCAAAATCGCCGCAAGGACGATGCGCTGTCTGGTCGGTTTCGCCGCGTCGCCGGCTGCAGGATGAGATATGGCATTGTCGGTTGACATGGTATTTCCCTCCTCCCGTTTTATCAGCACCTAAACCTTCTTTGACGGCACTCTATCCAGTACTGCGCCCTGACTGCGCAAAGCCGCTTGGACCTCGCTGACTGGGACTGCCGCAGGGCTGCAGTCCTTTGCAGCCGCCAGGGCCGCAATCACTCCGGCGGCGTGGCCGGTAACCAGGCAGACGGCCTGGCCGCGGACCGACCCTGCTGCTTCATGGGTAGCCGAAACAAGCCGGCCGGCGGCAGCCAGGTTATCCACCCCCAGCGGAATCAGACACTGGGCCGGAATCGAATAGGATTTGTCGATGCGCCAGAGGGTCACCCCGCTCCCTTTCACCTGGCTCCCAAGGACAACGGCGTTCTGCTTTACGTCATGAATATCCAGAGGATACGCGCCGCGCCCGATCCGATCCGCGAAGTCGCGACCGCTCAAAACATCCTCTTTGGTCAATATATACTCGCCCTTGATCCGCCGGGTTTCTCTGACCCCGACCTGATAAGGGCTGGATACGACATAGGCGTCCTCAAAGCCAGGCATATACTTCTTGAGAAACCGGATGGTCTCCAGCATCTGCAACTGGGTTTCCACCTCGGCCCGCGACAGGTCTATGGCGCTGAGGCCGTTGATATCGTGGACCCGGGTGATGTTGATGGCGACTTCCTTGCGTCCCGGCAGAGGATTAAACCCCATCCTGTCGCGGGGAATATGATAATCGCCCGCATCCCGGGCTTTTTGAATCAGGCTTTTGAAGCCCTCGACCCCGGCGCCGGGAGTGTTGCGCAGGAACTCGACGGTATAGTCGTCTCCTGTCCAGCCCTCAGGGGTCCCCAGGTCCTCCGGATGCTGCTCCAGGTGGCACCAGAGACCTTCCAGATTCACGCCTCCCACCCGGAATATCGAAGAAACCGGCTGGGTCAGGGCGTCGGTTTCGCGGCCGAAAGAAGTCCCGCCGCCAGCCAGAGCCGTCAAGTCAGCGTCGCCGGTGCAATCGACAAAACACTGCCCTCTTACGACTTCCAGACCGCTTTTATTCGCCACCACTATTCCTTGTATCCTGCTGTCTTCCATGGTCACATCAACCAAGAAACTGTGGAAAAGAAAGTTAACTTTAGCCTCATAGGCCATGGCCATGAGCAGCATTTTTACCGCCTCCGGGTCTTGCCCCAGAATTGCGCCATGCCTTGGGTCATAGGAAGCATCAGTGGCGCAGCCCATGTCTTTGGCCCGGTTGATCAACTCTTCCCCAATCCCGCCTAATACCTTGGAACCTTCACCATCGTTGGTTCCTTTGATCGACATCCCCAGATTCAAAGTTCCGCCAAGGTTTCCGTACTGCTCGACAACCAGCGTGCTGGCCCCCATCCTGGCAGCGGCAATGGCCGCAATAGCCCCTGCATTCCCCCCGCCGACGACCACGACATCATAAAATTCGTTACTTCGCACAATGCTTCCTCTCTTTCTCCAGTAGACTAGACCGGCCAGAACCCTGGCACGACGACAAAAAGATATTCTCCCCCGACTCATCCGCGGGAGCAAAACGGTTACCGTCAGTTTCCCTGTCATAATAAATAACAACGTTGTTATTTATTATATCCTGCTACTCCGACGATTGCAACAACATCCGGGGGATTGGGGAAAAGTTATTATCTCCTGCGAATATCGGACAGCCATCAGTTGGCGGCAGTCACGCCAAAAAGCCTTCCGGCAAGCCGGAAGGCAGTGCTGAAACACGGTTATGTCGATCTGAGATGGCCGTAGCGGCAAACGCTTATTTCTCGTTGTTGCGAATATGGGCATTATACCACTGCACCGTGGCCTGCAGGCCATCAGCCAAGGTAGTCTGTGAAACAAAGCCGAATTGCTCGGCAGCCCGGGTGACATCAAGCACCCGCCGCGGCTGTCCGTTTGGGCGCGATACATCCCAGCGGATACGGCCGGTATATCCGGTCAGATCAGCGATCACTGTCACCAGGTCTTTTATACGGACTTCCCGGCCGGTGCCGAGATTCACCGGCTCACTTTCATTGTAGTGCTCAGCAGCGCGGACAATGCCCTCGGCGGCGTCAGCCACATAGAGGAACTCCCGGGACGCCGAACCGTCGCCCCAGACTGTTATTTCATCTTGTCCGGCGTCGATTGCGTCACAGCATTTCTTGATCAGCGCCGGGATGACATGGGATGATCCAGGATCAAAATTGTCACCCGGACCGTAAAGATTCGCAGGCAGCAGATAGATAGAATTAAAGCCGTATTGCTGCCGATAGGCCTGACTCTGAACCAGGATCATTTTCTTGGCCAGACCATAGGGGGCGTTGGTCTCCTCAGGATACCCTTCCCAAAGGTCGGCCTCGCGAAAGGGAACCCGGCAGTACTTAGGATAAGAGCACACCGTTCCGATGGCAACAAACTTTTTCAGCCCGCATAAACGGCCATATTCCATAAGCTGGGCACCCATCGTCAGATTGTCATAACAAAATTTGCCGGGATTGATTTGATTTGCGCCGATGCCCCCAACAACCGCCGCCAGGTGGATGACCATATCAGGGCAAAAACCGTCATACATTCTGCTGACCTGATCGGCTTGGGTCAAATCGTATTCTTTGCTTCGGGGGATGAATAGGTTCCGGCAGCCACGCTCAGCCAGTTTTTTCACCACATGCGTCCCCAAAAAGCCGGCGCCACCGGTGACCACCACCCGACTGTCAGCGAAAAAGTCACTCATCGCCGACCCTCCTTGCCTGACGGCTCGTCTGCCGACCCGTCGCACAGCTTCTGGGCTTCTGTCCGCCTGAGATCTTCCTTCACCATGAGACCGACCAGTTCGGCAAAAGAAACGCCAGGCTGCCAGCCCAACTGCCGCGCTGCTTTGCTGTAATCAGCCTGGAGGATGCTGACCTCGGTGGGCCGGAAGAACCGGGGATCGACTCTGACCAAAACCCTGCCGCTGACCTGATCAACCCCGCTTTCCTGGATCCCTGCTCCCTGCCAGGCGATGCGGATACCAACACTGTTGAAGGCCTGTTCAACAAACTCCCTTACAGTGTGGCACTCCCCGGTTCCGATCACGTAATCTTCGGCCTCGGCCTGTTGCAGCATAAGCCACATTGCCTGCACATAGTCTCCGGCGAAGCCCCAGTCTCTTTTCGCGTCAAGATTTCCTAAATAGAGCGCCTGCTGCAGGCCAAGGCTGATCCGGGCCACTGCCTGGCTGATCTTTCTTGTCACAAAAGTCTCGCCGCGCAGAGGCGATTCGTGGTTGAAGAGAATACCATTACAGGCAAAAAGCTGATAGGCTTCGCGATAATTGACGGTAATCCAGTAGCCGTACAATTTGGCGACAGCGTACGGGCTTCGCGGATAAAACGGCGTGGTCTCCCGCTGGGGTACTTCCTGGGCTTTGCCGAACAATTCGCTGGTGGAGGCTTGGTAGAACCTTGTTTTGTCTCTAAGGCCAAGAAGCCGGATGGCCTCAAGAAGACGTAGTGTCCCCAGGGCATTGGTGCTTGCCGTATATTCCGGGGTCTCGAAGGAAACCTGGACCTGGCTTTGCGCCGCCAGATTATAAATCTCGTCAGGTTGTACTTCCTCAACAATCCGCATGATATTGGTCGAATCGGTCAAGTCGCCGTTATGCAAGCTAAGTTGTTGTTTTGCGCCGGTTTCCTGCAGACACAGATGGTCAATCCTCTCGGTGTTGGATACCGAGGAGTACCGCTTTATTCCATGGACTTCATAGCCCTTGCCGATGAGCAGCTCGGCAAGATAAGCGCCGTCCTGACCGGTGATGCCGGTAATCAGGGCCTTTTTCATTTGCCGCCATCATCTCCTGTTCGCTTGTTCCAGCCTGGTCACTGGCGGAAAAGACTTTTCCCCGCGGAAAAAACCTCCCCCATCATCCTATTCCGTCCGACGGCTTCAGGTACATTGTCAGCCATATTGCGTAGCATCCATAAAAGCGTCCCGCCGGCCAAAACTCTGGCAGGCGGGACTTTCTGACTGCGGCGGAAAACCCGGCGATACGTTATGGTTAATAACCAATTCGTCACGGCCGCTTCCGTATTTGCGAAACCCTTCATAAACTAGTAAGAGAATATCTTTCAGTGATAACAGCAACGAAAAGAGATTCTTAGAGGTAATGACATGGAGACTTTTTATCATGTTTCAGCCAATAAGCTGAGCCGGGGACAAACAGTAAAACCTTACGGCCGCAAAGAAAGCTTCAACCTGATGTTCGATTTTTGCTCCTCCCTGGTGGAGAAAGACCCTGAAAAAATCCCCTACGTATCTGTCTTTGAAGACTTTATGCGGGTAAAAGGCATTTGCTTTCCCAATCCTTATTCCCTGGGATCAATTCTGCGGGAGGTGTTGGCGGAACAAGTGCGCCGGGCCTGTTTCGCTGACAAGCCCTCGCGGATCGGCTCAGCATTCGTGTTCAAGAACTATATGGATGCCTATCGTTTTCGGCTGGATTACCGCAAGG
>Ga0364881_10251_pt2 | contig 35073 bp, 25 predicted proteins | sample ExccelJu500001D4_5_FD_206923 | JGI IMG/M metagenome (GOLD analysis project Ga0364881, IMG submission 206923) | Enriched cells from Trout Bog Lake Hypolimnion, Wisconsin, USA - BchlTB.July30.5000.01.D4 | ecosystem: Environmental > Aquatic > Freshwater > Lake > Hypolimnion/Profundal zone | place...
TTGTTGCAAAGATTGCCCGGACAACCGGATAATCAGTTCCAGCAAGAACAGGATGCAGATACCTGGCAGCGCCTCGCCCTGCTGGCGAATACGCTCAAGCCTGAAGAGTTGTTGTATGAACCGGCGCTAACTCTGATACACCGACTCTATCATGAAGATGATATCCGGCTGTTCGATTCTCAACCGGTAACTTTCCACTGTTCCTGTTCGCACCATAGCGTGGCGCAGATGCTGAAGATGCTGGGGCGTGATGAGGTTCACGCCATTCTGGATGAGCGGGATACCATTGAAGTGTTCTGTGAGTTTTGCAACCAGCGTTACGAATTCGACAAGATTGATGCTGAACTGATGTTTGTCGAGGCGCCCGTGTTGCCGGTTAGTGATGCTCGCCACTAGACTTCTTGGCTAAAACAGGCGCTTTCATCCGTCAGAACTGTTCATGATGAAGTGGGGGAGGTTGTCAATCAAGCACATGTCAATCTGTCCATACCGGGTGCGGAGACAAAATCCCTGCTATCCTTTCTCCTGACGCATATTGAACCTGGCTTCATTATTCACACAGATGGACTGGCTTCTTATCCCGGCGCGACCGGGACTGACTATGTCCACCCAGGCACATCTATCAATGGGTCTGGCATGGATGCTCACGATGAACTCCCCGGAGTCGGCCGAATAGCGGGTCTCGTAAAACGGTGGCTTCCCGGTACTCATCAGGGATCGCTACTTCAGTTTTCATGATTGCCTGTGGCAGCTCTTTTTCCACAAGTTAATTTCATCGCATTCTCTTCGTCATACCTGGCCGCCAGCAGACGGGTGTAAGTTCGCCACCCACATGCTATTGCCAACGGAACGACAAGGTGACAAAAGCCCGCCGATTGAATAATGCAGTGGAAACATATTCTGTGTAATCAGTCTGAAACAAATTCTGCACCACTCCCGAGATCTCACCCTTCAATCCATTAGGCCCATTAAAGGGTTGGGCAAGGCGTAAATCGACACGGCGATGGGTCGGCTGATAATCCTCGGGGCCGCGATCGACCCCCAGCATGGAAGTTTGAAAGTAATAGGCGGCGCTGAAGGACAGATCATTGGGCAGACGCTGCGAATACAACAGATTAACAATATATTTGGGCAAACCGTTTTCCAGCGAACTAAATTGTCCAGAATTTAAAGAGACATCATTACTCTTGACCCATTCTTCAGTGCAGTTAAAAATCAAATCGCTGAAATTGCCGAATAAATGTTTAATACTCGCTTCAATTCCCTTGTAATCAGCCGTTATCCCGTTTTGGAAGAGTGCGGAATTGGGCGTCGGATAAATCACATTGCTCATTTGATCGTTGAATATTCGCAAATCAAGCGATGTGTTCCATTCTTTAAATTCGCCGAGATAGCCGATTTCGCGCGATACGATTTTCTCCGGGGTTAATCCGGCAGAAGTAGTGTTAGAACCGGGTTGGTACAAATACCCGATCTGATACAGATCAGCCTGATTGGCATTTTGCTCCCCCAGAGAGGGCGTTCGATGCGCGATGGAGGTATCCATCCGTATGGTTTGTTGAGGGGTGAAATGGTAATTCAGCGAAGCGCGCGGAGAAAAAGTTTTGTTATCCATGACATCGTTTTCCAGCATGCCACCCGCATTGATTATCAACTTCGGAATAACACGCCATTCGTCATTGGCAAATACCCGATATTCTGTGAAATTGAACGACGAGGCATATGAGTAAGGGGGAAGATTATTTTTGTTGGCGTCAAAAGAACTCACACCGACCCAATCCTGGCGGTACCCGGCCCCATATACCAGTCTGTTCAACTCCGAAGTTCTAAGGATATGTTGCAATTCAATTTCGTTCCGCTCTGATTTGATCGTGTCTGATACCGGGTAAGACGAGGCACCTGTCGCTGTCACTTGGTAATTTTCGTTGGTGTCGTGCTGAATATGGTAATAACGCAAACTCAGCTCGGAAGTGTTGTCCGCTCGGCGCACCCATTCGAATTGTTGGGTATTTTCATATACCGGCATATCGTGAGGCTTATCGAGTGAGCTATCCCTGAACCCGACCCCCATCACGTCATGATTAAATCCAAGCTGGACGTTGAAATCATCCATCGCATTGGGATGCCAGGAGGCGCGAAAATTCATCAGGCGCGACTGGTTGTTGTCGTAGGAGTTGTTGATATCACTTGCTGCCTGCGACAGGGTCATGCCATTGGGTGGCGTTGAGAGATTGTCATAGCCGTTATCGGTGGTGTAGGCCAGCGTCATCCGGTAATCCAGCACTTCACCATGCTTGCCAAAATGGACGGACGCATCATTGATACCCTTGTTGCCCCGTGTATTGGAAATGCTTCCCCCATTAATAGCCCCAGCATCGCGGGTGATGATGTTGATCACGCCATGCACGGAATTTTCACCGTAAGATGCCGCTGCCGGGCCGCGTATCACTTCGATGCGTTCAATGTCATCTATTGTAATCGGCAACAGCGGCCAGTTCACAATATTGAACGGCGGCAGATACACACTGCGCCCGTCTATCAAAACCTGCATGCCCGGTGCTGCCTGGCTTAATGTGCCGTGATAGGAAACGACCGCTTGATTGCCCGAGTAATAACTGACGTACATCCCCGGAACCAGCTTGAACAAATCCGGAATGCTGCGGAAACCCGATGCTTCTATCATCTTGCGATCAATGACCGTCATCGCATTCGGTGCTTCGGACAAGGGTTGTGATAATCGCGATGCGCTTAATACAACCGGAAATTCTTGAAGATAATCCTGTTCGCTTGAATTGTCAGCCGCCCAAGTGCATTGGGTAAACACACATTGCGCAATCAGGCCGCAAACAGCCATGAATAATAAATGAGATAATCCAAAAATTTTCTTCATGTCAAAACTATTCGTTATGATCCGGCATGTTCATAAAAATGAATCCGCTTGAGGTCATCCTGCTTAGCCTGATACATGGCAGAATCGGCATACTTTAAGATGTCGTCCTGATCATCATTGTCCTGAAACAATACTACACCGATGCTTGAGGTGCAACGGTGCTTCAGGAACACCTCAGGATGACCTTCTTGCTGATATATCAAATTATAGGGGTCTTCCAATACTGTGCGAATCTTTTCGGCAATGATATTTGCCTGATTATTTGATTCTCCCGGGTTGTTACTCAGTTCACTCAATATCACTACAAATTCATCACCACCGAAACGCGCAACCGTATCCATTTCGCGCACACAACGACGTATCCGGTTAGCCACTTCGATCAAAAACAGATCGCCGACAGCGTGCCCAAACTGGTCATTAAGCAGTTTGAACTTATCCATATCGATAAACATTAATGCGCCAAAACGACCACTTCGTTTGCAGGCGGCAAGTGATTGGGTTAGCCTGTCTGTCATCAGCCTCCGATTCGGTAACCGCGTCAACGTATCATAGAAGGCCAGATTGCGTAACTGCTCTGTCGCCTCATCAATACGATTCTGCAAGATCGCCCGCTCGTTCTGCAAATCGGCAGTCATCTGATTAATGCCATTGGTTAGAGTTGACAGTTCATGGATGTTGCTGGATTCTGAAATTCTTGTCTGAAGGTTGCCGTTACCAATGGCCTTGATCGCTTCGCTCAGCTTGCTGATGGGGTCAATGATGCGGAGACTGCCAATACGTACCAGATACAGTGTTATCAGGAGAAATGCCACAGTTGCCAATATAGTGAACCACCACAATCTGGATTTCAGTTTGCCCGTTTGCAGCTTGCTTATTTCAATGATGACTGCCCCAACTTGCTGCACATCCGGTTTGGTTTCAGCATCATCAAGCGCGATTTGGGTCGAAATAATGGGTTGATACAGCATTAACTCATTTTGCTGATCAAACACGGGCACTTTACTATTCACCCGTGTCAACAGGTCAGGCGCTGGGGCAGGCAATGCTTTAGCGGGACCAATTTCAATATTATTTTCTTCGCCGGTTTGGCTTGCTACCGTGTTCGATATATCACCCGATGCGACTAATATTCTGGAATAAGCGTTTAAAATAACAACTGATTTCACATCGGGTTGCTGCAAAGCGTTTGCCGCTAATGCTTTCAGGAACGGCTGATTATTGGAAAACACGCCATACTCGCTGCTGGCCGCAAGTTGGCGGGCAATGAGCTGGCCGCGCGTTAGCAGGTCGCGGTCCAGTTTGCCGGAGCCGTCTAATAGAAAAAAGGTTCCAAAGCTTATCGCCATGACGAGTAAAGGCACCAGCGTTAGCAGCGCTACGTGCTCGCGAATGCCGTATTTTTGAATTGTCATGGTGCGCCTCCTGCTTTCTCTACTTGCAAATGAAGGAGCTCGGTTGACTTGATTGTAATGGACAGTGATCTGGCCACATCCTGATTGACGGCAATGGTGTACAGCTTGGGGGACTGTGGATCAGGCAAATGCAGCGTCTGCGCAAACAAAATGGTCATGACACTGGCTTGCGCAGCAAACTGCTCAGGAGTGGAAAATATAGCACACAATGCGCCTGCATTGACATATGCCTGAGATAGCCCGACCAGAGGTATGCGTTGCCGATAACTGCTCATCAAAATATTGCGGATGTTATTGCTGCTGTAAATCTTGCTATCCGGGACGGCGAGCAACACATCGCTGCGAGCCAGCACATCTTCTAAATCTGAAGACAAGGACTCTTCATTTTGCATATGCTTGGCAACTAGATTGAGGCTATACCTGGCCAATTCATTTTGTAACTTTTTTAGATTTACAGGCGATTCAGATGAATAGAGCATGCCGATGCTTCGGCTCTCCGGCAAAGCGGCATGAAGTAAATCCACCTGTCGCGCCAGAGGCTGATCGATGTAAATGGCAGAAACTTGCCTGGTGCGAGTTTGCTTCCCCAATAGTTCAACATACTTGGTACTTGGGATCATTACCGCCAAGACGGGTGTTACCGTCCTCTCAATCACCCAGTCGGCCGCTTTAAATCCGAGCGTCACGATTAAATCGGCCTGTTGATTATTTCCGGAAAAATTCTCGGCCCGTTCCAATACGCTCGCCTGGATATTTTCAGGAAGATTCTGCCGGAAAGCATTGGTGAAGGTTTGGTATGACGTATTGCTATCGCTCAACACTACCAAAACTCGCAAATTTTCCGCGCAAGCAAATAAAGGCAGAAACAGCAAGATAATCAAGCACAAAATCAGGTTCCAACACCGCCAGGCTACAAATTGTGAATTAAGGATTCCCAAGATATTTAAAGTTCATTAGCGCTCATGCATGACAGATGATTTTTGCTTTACTGTTTTGATATCCGCAGAATATACCTGATGGAAAAAGAAGTGTATATGCCGAATTGGAAAATCTTTCAAAGCGCGATCATGCTTCCAGGAGCGGTCTTCCTCTCCTCCAATCTTATATCCTCATCGTTCGAGTTCACTCGTCATTGGGCAAAGCTAGTCCATTGCTCAATAGCAATTTGAGGAGTACGGTTGCGCTTTTGATTTTCCGTACCATGCAATACACTGTCGGGGGCGATGTACTTATAACCAGACGTAGAGGTATGGGAACCGCGAAATATGTTTGACAGCATTTCAAACATTCATGAATATTAACTCTAACTACAAGACAGGATAACACGATGAAGCTTGAAACCATTGCAGTGCATGGCGGTTACTCGCCGGAACCCACCACTAAAGCAGTTGCTGTGCCAATATATCAGACTGTTTCGTATGCATTTGACGACACTCAGCATGGCGCCGATCTGTTTGACCTGAAAGTGGCTGGCAACATTTACACGCGCATCATGAATCCTACTACCGATGTGCTGGAGAAGCGCATGGCGGCACTGGAGGGAGGCATAGGCGCATTGGGAGTTGCCTCCGGCATGACTGCGATTACTTACGCAATTCTGACCATTGCCGAAGCGGGTGACAATATTATTTCTGTCGGCACGCTATATGGCGGAACTTACAATTTATTTGCCCACACCATACCGCAATTGGGTATAAATGTCCGCTTTGCGGATTATCGCGACCCGGAAAGTTTCAAACCGCTGATCGATGCAAAAACCAAGGCGATCTATTGCGAATCCATCGGTAATCCACTGGGCAATCTGGTTGATATAGCCGCGCTTGCCAAAATTGCGCATGACGCAGGAATACCCCTGATTGTGGACAACACTGTACCCAGCCCTTATTTGTGCCGCCCGATCGAACACGGGGCAGATATCGTAGTTCACGCATTGACCAAATACCTGGGTGGCCATGGCAACTCGATAGGTGGAGTGATTGTGGACTCGGGAAAATTTCCCTGGGCCGAACACAAAGAGCGTTTCCGTCGTTTGAATGAACCGGATGTTTCTTATCACGGTGTGGTTTACACTGAAGCACTGGGGGCTGCGGCATATATCGGTCGCGCGCGGGTCGTGCCGTTGCGGAATACCGGTGGGGCACTCTCACCGTTTAACAGTTTTCTTATCCTGCAAGGCATTGAAACACTCGCCTTGCGTATGGATCGCATCTGCGAAAATACCGTGGCGGTCGCACAATTCCTCAAGCAGCATCCTAAAGTGAGCTGGCTTAATTACGCCGGGTTGCCGGATCACGCCGATTACCCGTTGGTGCAGAAATATATGAATGGCCGTGCATCAGGCATTTTGACCTTTGGAATAAATGGGGGAGCTGCCGCCGGTGCGCGCTTCCAGGATGCGTTGAAGCTGATTACCCGGTTGGTCAATATTGGCGATACAAAATCGCTGGCTTGCCATCCGGCCAGCACCACCCATCGTCAACTTTCGCCGGAAGAGCTCAAGAAGGCAGGAGTTTCCGAAGACATGGTGCGCCTGTCAATCGGGATCGAGCACATTGATGATTTGAAGGAAGATCTGCAGCAGGCTTTAGCATCTGCTTGAGACTGGATTCTGGCGGCAAGTACGAATTTGCAGCGTACCTTCCTTAGCTTTGGCTGGCCGATAATACTTGGCCAGCCAATTTAATCCTTCAAATTACCGACATAATTCTCAGGTCTATTCTTAATTCTTCCTCCAGTTCATCAGCCTCTTCAACACTTACGATGGCATCCTGCACTTTGGACAAGTCAACCCACTCCTGAAAAATCGGTTCGTCTACTCTGGTAGAAAAAAACACTCTGACAATGGGAGAGGCCAGGCTTTTCTTTGACTGCTCCTCAACAACCCCGACGCGGCCGGATTTTAATTTGACCAGTGTGCCAAAAGGATAAAAGCCAACGGTCCTGACGAAGGCTTGAAACACAGTCATGTCAAATTGGCCTTCTTGCCATTTTGTCATCTGGCGAATTGCGTTGGCAGGAGAAATTCCCCTTCTGTAATAGCTGTCGGAAATGAGGGAGTCATAAGTGTCACAGATTGCCGCCATACGGGCGAAAAGCGACAAAGAGTCGAGGGGCAGGCTCTCGGGGTAGCCGGTGCCATCCATACGCTCATGGTGGTGCAAACAAACATCCAGAACAATGTTGTCCAGATGATGTGCATTCAGTATTTTCCACCCCCGTACCGGGTGGGTTTTTACGATGTCGTATTCTTCCTGGGTTAGCTTGCCGGGTTTGTTGATCAAGTCGTCCGGGAACCCGACATTCCCGATGTCATGCAACAATCCGGCCAGCCCCAGGCTGATTATTGTTTCGAAATCCATTTTCATTTTTCGCCCGAGCATGATCATCAACGCGCAAGTGGCGAGCGAATGCATGCAGAGGTAATCCTGATCGTTTTTCGGGCGTGTCAGGCTTAAAAAAGCATTTTGATTTCGCGCTGTTGACTTTCTGATTTCGTCAACCAGAATGAGTGCACGGTCAAGCCTCAACTCATCATTGTTACACACCCTTTTGAACATGTCAGTGACGTCCAGTTGCCCCTGTGTGTGAATCTTCCTTGCCCGTTTGATTTCATCGCTCAGTATGACCGGCGGCTCCAGTTCAACTTTTTTCTGGTTCGCCACTTCAGGAGCAGGTGGTTGATCCGTAGCAATAGTGCATTCAACATCCGCTCCTAGGTCGGTGTCTATCCATAATTCCTTGGTACCGCAAACCTGAAGGTCATCCAGATCTTTTTGCTGATCGAGCATGAATGATTTTCTCCAGAACGGATGATCGATCCAGTGTCCGCAGAGAGAGTCGATATACATACCCAGACGTGCATCGCTTACATTAATTTTTTTCTTCATCAATGTATCCAATAACGTGAAACTTGCGTAAAGATATATTATTACTTATCCGGAGGTGAGTGTAGAGGGAAACTGGTTTGGCGAGTCAATTGGCATGGATAGAGTTTGCCTGCCTGTTAACTGTCTTTGAAATTGGTGGAGTTACCAATTGTTAGTCTGAATCCCGCACTTTTCCAGCAATGCCTTGATCTTTGGTTCCGGTTTCCAATAGTTGGGCCCTTTGAGGAACTTGCCGTTTGCATCGTAAATTGGATTGCCGTTCTCATCCAGCTTGCTCTCGTTGCTGTCCATAATCACCTCCAGTACCTCTTCCAGTGGCAGGCCGTACTTCAATGCTTCGGAGCGGCAATACACCGTGATATCGCCCAGCAAGTCGGCAATAGCCACTGCGATGTCCGCCGGACTGCCCCCGTTCTGCGCGAGTTGCACAATCTCGTCAATTTCATGTACCTCGTCAAGCAAGGTTGCCTTGAACTTGGTCAGACGCTCCTGCACGTTGGCAGGTAATGCCGGTTTGTCGTTGGAGGGAAGTTTATACATTGCGTTCATCGCGGCAATACGCTGGTTGAAGGGCTTTTTCATGGATTGGATGATGGATCAGGGTCGGGTTCCGAAATTATATGCGGATTAGGCAACGCGAGCATACTTCAATGCTGGTAAATACAATAAAGGGGAGTATTTCCGGTGCATCATTTAGTTTTGTCTCCGGGAGGGCGGCATGCTAAAATTACGGGCTGATTTATAAGCATTTTAAGGTATTGCCATACATGGAACAATTCGCCAAAGAAACCTTGCCGGTCAGCCTCGAACAGGAGATGCGAAAATCGTATCTCGAATATGCGATGAGCGTAATAGTCGGACGTGCGCTGCCCGATGCGCGCGACGGCCTCAAACCGGTGCATCGCCGCGTCCTGTTCGCCATGCACGAATTGTCCAACGACTGGAACAAGGCCTACAAAAAGTCGGCGCGTATCGTCGGTGACGTGATCGGTAAATATCACCCGCACGGTGACACGGCGGTGTATGACACCATCGTGCGTATGGCGCAGGATTTTTCCCTGCGCTACATGCTGGTGGACGGGCAGGGCAACTTCGGTTCGGTGGACGGCGATAATGCGGCGGCCATGCGTTACACCGAAATCCGCATGGCGCGTATCGCGCACGAGTTGCTGGCCGATCTGGACAAGGAGACGGTCGATTTCGGCCCCAACTATGACGGTTCCGAGCACGAGCCACTGGTATTGCCGGCACGCTTCCCCAATTTGCTGGTGAACGGTTCTTCCGGCATCGCGGTGGGGATGGCGACCAATATTCCCCCGCACAACATGGGCGAGGTGATCGATGCCTGTCTGGCGCTGCTGAAAAATCCGGAAATGGATATCGAAGAATTGATTGACATCGTTCCCGCTCCCGATTTTCCGACGGCGGGTTTTATCTATGGCACGGCTGGTGTCAAGGAAGGCTACCGTACCGGGCGCGGACGGGTGGTGATGCGCGGCCGCACCCATTTTGAGGATATCGGCAAAGGCGAGCGTCAGGCCATTATCATCGACGAGCTGCCCTATCAGGTGAACAAAGCCAATTTGCTGATCAAGATCGGCGAACTGGTGCGCGAGAAAAAAATTGAAGGCATTTCCGAAATCCGCGATGAGTCGGACAAGTCCGGCATGCGCGCCGTGATCGAACTGAAGCGCAATGAAATGCCGGAAGTGATCCTCAATCAACTGTTCAAACAGACCCAGTTGCAGGACAGTTTTGGCATGAATATGGTGGCGCTGCTCGACGGCCAGCCCAAGCTGCTCAACCTGAAGCAGTTCATTGACGCTTTCCTGCGGCATCGCCGCGAAGTAGTGACGCGCCGAACGGTATTCGAACTGCGCAAGGCGAGGGATAGAGGTCACGTGCTGGAAGGCTTGGCGGTTGCGTTGTCCAATGTGGACGAAATTATTGCGCTGATCAAGGCTGCCGCAGCACCTGCCGAGGCCAAACGCGAATTGATGGCGCGATCCTGGCATTCCTCGCTGGTGGAAGACATGTTGAGCCGGGTGAGCGGCGCCTCGCGTCCTGAAAATCTGTTGCCTGAATTCGGTCTGGTGGGCGAGGGCAGCCAGCGCGCCTACAAGCTTTCCGATGTGCAGGCACAAGCCATTCTTGAACTGCGTTTGCAGCGTTTGACCGGCTTGGAACAGGACAAGATCGTCGGTGAATACCGCGAGGTGATGGACAAGATTGCCGACCTGCTCGATATTCTGGCCAGGCCCGAGCGCATCACGCTCATCATCGGCGACGAGCTGGTTGCGATCAAGACTCAGTACGGCGACAAACGCCGCAGCGAAATTGTCACGCACACGCAAGACATGAGCATGGAAGACTTGATCGCGCCGGAAGACGTGGTGGTGACGCTGTCCCACGGCGGCTACATGAAAGCGCAAAAGCTGGACGAATACCGTGCGCAAAAGCGCGGCGGGCGCGGCAAGCAGGCGGCCAGTACCAAGGAAGACGATTTCGTCGACAACCTGTTCATTGCCAACACGCATGACTACATCCTGTGTTTCTCAAGTCGTGGTCAGGTTTACTGGATCAAGGTGTATGACGTGCCTCAGGGTTCGCGCACCAGCCGTGGCAAACCGATAGTAAACTTGTTGCCGCTGGAAGAGGGCGAGAAAATCAACGCGATTCTGCCTGTGAAGGAGTTTTCGGAATATCAATACGTGTTTTTTGCCACCGCCAACGGTACGGTGAAAAAGACGCCGCTGTCGGATTTTGCCAACCCGCGTAAAGCCGGCATCATCGCCATTAATCTGGATGATGGGGATTACCTGATCGGCGTGGCACTGACAGATGGCAAGCATGACGTAATGCTGTTCTCCGATGAAGGCAGGGCGGTACGTTTTGAAGAAGAGGATGTGCGTCCGTTAAGTCGCGCCACGCGCGGGGTGCGCGGGATGAACCTCGCCAAAGGTGGCAACGTAATAGCCATGCTGGTGGCCGAGAACGAACAGCAGAGCGTCCTCACCGCCACGGAAAACGGTTTTGGAAAGCGCACACCGATTGCCGAATACACCCGCCACGGGCGCGGCACTCAAGGCATTATTGCGATTCAGACTTCCGAACGTAACGGCAAGGTGGTGGCGGCAACGCTGGTCAATGAGGAAGACGAGATCATGCTGATCGGTACCAACGGCGTGATGATCCGTACCCGCGTCAAGGAAATACGTGAGATGGGCCGCACCACGCAGGGTGTGACCCTGATTAATCTGGACGAGAACGACAAGCTGGCGGGGTTGAGCCGGATTGCCGAGTCGGAGGATGTTGAACCCGAGGTGGAAGCAGATCTCAATTCAGCGGCGGAATCCAATCCGGAAAATGGACCCGAGTAAAGTTTGAAACCGGTTGTAGAACGGAAAGTACCGAATCGTAATATTCAATTGTTTCTTAATTAAGTGACCTTTTTGGAGAGAGAATAGCATGACGATTTACAATTTTAGCGCAGGACCCGCAGTACTTCCGCACGAGGTTTTGCAGCAAGCACGCGAAGAGTTGCTTGACTGGCACGGCAGCGGCATGTCAGTGATGGAAATGTCGCATCGCGGTAAGGAATACATGAGTATTCAGGCCGATGCCGAAAAGGACTTGCGCGAGTTGCTGGCCATTCCGGCCAACTACAAGGTGTTGTTCCTGCAAGGCGGTGCCAGCCAGCAGTTCGCCATGGTGCCGATGAATTTGTTGCGCGGCAAGAAATCGGCGGATTACGTGCATACCGGCGAGTGGTCAAAAAAGGCCATCAGCGAAGCCAAGAAATTCGGCGCGGTGAATGTGGTGACGACGGGTGCGGACAAGAATTTTTCCTATATTCCCGTATTTGATACCTGGCAGCGCGATCCCGAGGCGGCGTATTTGCATTACACCCCGAACGAAACCATAGGCGGCGTGGAGTTCAACTGGGTGCCGGATACCGGCGCGGTGCCGCTGGTGGCGGATATGTCCTCCAATATTTTGTCGCGCCCGGTTGACGTGAGCAAATATGGTCTGATCTACGCGGGCGCGCAAAAGAATGTCGGGCCGGCCGGCTTGACCATCGTCATCGTGCGCGAGGATCTGATCGGTCAGGTGGTTGCCGGAACGCCGACCATGCTGGATTACAAGACTCATGCCGATAACGATTCGATGTATAACACGCCGCCGACTTACGGCATTTATATCGCCGGCCTGGTGTTCCAGATGCTGAAGCGCAAAGGCGGTCTTGCCGCGATGGAACAAACCAATATCGTGAAAGCGAATCTGGTATACGGCGCGATAGATACCAGCAACGGTTTTTACCATTGCCCGGTGGCGCAGTCCGACCGCTCACGCATGAATATTCCGTTCACGTTGAAGGACGCGGCGCTGGATGGCGATTTCCTCAAACAGGCCGGGGCACTCGGACTGCTGCAGTTGAAGGGTCATCGTTCGGTCGGGGGAATGCGTGCTTCCATTTACAATGCGATGCCTGTCGAAGGTGTGCAGGCACTGGTTAACTTCATGAACGAATTTGCTAAACTCCATGGCTAAGACATTTAAGGTATTGACGCTTAACAAGATCGCAGCGATTGGTTTAGGCCGTTTACCGACCGCGCGGTATGTCTGCGGTACCGATATTGCCGAGCCGGATGCAATTCTGGTGCGCTCGCAGAATATGCTGGAAATGAACATTCCTTCCAGTGTGCTGGCTATCGCACGGGCCGGCGCGGGAACTAACAATGTGCCGGTGAAAAAAATGAACGAGCGCGGTGTGCCGGTATTTAACGCACCCGGTGCGAATGCCAACGCGGTGAAAGAACTGGTTGTCGCGGGCATGTTGCTGGCATCGAGGAATATTGTTCCCGCATTACAATTTGTTGCGGGACTGCAAGGCGATGACGCAACCATGCACAAACTGGTCGAAGATGGCAAGAAGCACTACGCGGGTACCGAACTGCGCGGGCGCACGCTGGGCATCATCGGGCTGGGAGCAATTGGCCGTTTGGTGGCCGATGCCGCCATCGGCCTCGGTATGCAGGTGATCGGTTACGACCCGGAAATTACCGTGGATGCGGCGTGGAGCCTGCCTTCACAGGTGAAGAAAGCACTCAGCGTGGAAGACCTGCTCAAGCACAGCAACTACGTTACCCTGCATGTGCCGTTGCTGGAGGCGACGCGCAACCTGATCAACGAAAAGCGCGTTGAGGCGATGAAGACAGGCAGCGTGCTGCTCAATTTCTCCCGGGACGGCATCGTGAATGAAGATGCGATATTGTCTGGATTGGCAAGCAAGCATATTCGCAACTACGTTTGTGATTTTCCTTCCAACAAGACCCAAAACGCACCGGGCATCATCGCGCTGCCGCATCTGGGCGCTTCCACACAGGAAGCGGAAGATAACTGTGCAGTGATGGTGGTGGACCAACTGCGTGATTATCTGGAACACGGCAATATTTCCAATACGGTGAATTTCCCGAACATGCAAATGCCGCGCGAATCCTCTTACCGTTTGGCGATTGCCAATGCCAACGTGCCCAATATGCTGGGCCAGATTTCCACAACACTGGCTGCTGCGGGTATCAACATCCATAACATGATGAACAAATCGCGCGGTGACATGGCCTATACCATGGTGGATACCGACAGTGCCACACCGTCCGGCTTGATTGCGCAGATTGCGGTCATTCCGGGTGTGTTGATGGTGCGCGACCTGCCGCTGGAAGCGTAACGGGTGAATTGAAACCGGTATGAGCGACAATTTAAAACAATTTCGGGTGCAGATTGACGACATTGACGATGCGTTGTTGAAGCTCGTCAATCAGCGCGCGATACTGGCGCAGCAGATCGGTCATCTGAAAGAAGATGGCGTGGTACTGCGCCCGGAACGAGAGGCACAGGTTTTGCAGCGTCTTCAGAATAGCAATGCCGGGCCATTAAGCAATCAGGCGGTGGCGTCATTGTTTACCGAAGTGATGTCGCAATGCCGTGCTCTGGAAGCGCCGCTGTCGGTTGCCTATCTGGGTCCGCAGGGAACCTTTTCCGAGGCGGCAGCACTGAAACGTTTTGGCAGCGCCATACACGGACTATCCTGCGCGACCATAGATGACGTGTTCCGTGCGGTGGAAAGCGGTCTGGCTCACTATGGTGTCGTCCCTGCGGAGAATTCCACCGAAGGAGCCATCGGCCGGACTCTGGATTTGTTACTGCAAAGTCCGCTGCAGGTAGTCGGTGAAGTGATGCTGGCAATTCATCAATGCCTGCTTGCACGCCAGTGCGATTTTGCCGCGATCAAGACTGTCTATTCGCATTCGCAATCGTTGGGTCAATGCCAGGGCTGGTTAAATGCGAACCTGCCGAATGCGGCGCGCATCGCGGTTTCCAGCAACACCGAAGCGGCCAGGTTGGCGGCTGAAAATTCACACAGCGCGGCTATCGCGGGGGTTCAGGCTGCGGCGCATTTCGGTTTGTCAGTGTGTGTTGAAAACATTGAGGATGATGCCAACAACACGACACGATTCCTGGTGTTGGGGAATCAGCGGGTCGCGCCTTCGGGCAGGGACAAAACCTCGCTGGTCATGTCTGCGGCCAACCGGCCGGGAGCAGTGCATGATTTACTGACGCCGCTGGCAAGGCACGGGGTAAGTATGACAAAACTGGAGTCGCGCCCGGCGCGTTCAGGATTGTGGGAATACATATTTTTTGTTGATATCGAAGGACATCAGCAGGATGAAAAAGTGGCAGCGGCACTGGCGGAGTTGAAACAGGTTGCCGCATTCTTAAAGATTCTGGGTTCGTATCCGGTTGCGGTGTGACTTTTAAATACTAACCACAGAGGCACAGAGACACAGAGAAAAGCAAAACGAAAAGTAGAAGTCGGTTTTGTTTGTTTCTGGTGTTCCTCTATGTCTCTGTGCCTCTGTGGTGGATTTTGTTTTATGAATTATTCTGAACTGGCACCACCCTACATCCGCGCCATCGCGCCTTATCAGCCCGGCAAGCCGATTTCCGAACTGGAGCGGGAGCTGGGTATCAGCGGCATCGTCAAACTGGCATCCAATGAAAATCCGCTCGGTTGCAGCCCGTTGGCTGTGGCCGCCATGCAAGAGGCAATCAAGACCATTGCCCTGTATCCGGACGGAAACGGTTTTGAATTGAAACAAGCGCTGTTCAAACGCTATGGTGTCGAACATGCTTGCATGGTACTGGGTAACGGTTCCAACGACATGCTGGAACTGGCTGCGCGGGCTTTCCTCACGGTGGGCGACAAGGCGGTGTATTCGGATCATGCCTTTGCGGTTTATCCACTGGCGACCCAGGCCGTCGGAGGAACGGGAATAAGCGTACCCGCGATCAATTTTGGCCATAATCTGGATGCGATGCTCAAGGCTGCGGTCGAGCATCTGGCCAAGCTGGTGTTTATTGCCAATCCGAACAATCCAACCGGAACTTTTGTGAGTGCCGGCAAGTTGCTGGATTTCATGCACGCGCTGCCTGCTGACATTCTGGTCGTTCTGGACGAGGCGTACAACGAATACCTCCCGGAAGAAAATCGTTACGACAGCGTGAGCTGGCTGAAGGATTTTCCCAATCTGATCGTTTCGCGCACGTTTTCGAAGGCTTACGGCCTTGCCGGACTTCGCGTGGGTTACGCTTTTGCCAATCCACAGGTGGCCGACATGATGAATCGCGTGCGTCAGCCGTTCAATGTCAACAGTGTTGCGCAGGTTGCTGCCGTGGTCGCTTTGCAGGACGACGACTTTGTCAGGCAGACGCACGAATTGAATCAGCGCGGAATGGCGCAGATCACGCAGGGATTGAGCAAACTTGGACTGGAATATATTCCGTCGTATGGCAACTTTATCAGTTTCAGGATTGGCAACAGTATGAAGACTTATCGCCGCCTGCTGGAACTCGGGGTGATAGTAAGACCGATAGCCAGTTATGACATGGCGGAGTATTTGCGCGTGAGTATCGGGCTGAAATCCGAGAATGAAAAATTTTTGTCTGCATTGAAGCAGGTACTAGAGGAAACAGCATGATTATAGTAATGGGAAATGAAGTCACTGACGAGCAAGTTGGCGCAGTGGTTAAGCGGCTGGAAACAGCCGGATTGAAAGCCAATATCTCGCGCGGCGTCGAACGTACCGTAATTGGCGCGATTGGTGACGAACGTCCGCTGACAGTGGAAATGTTCACCTCGCTGCCCGGAGTCGAATCGGCGATGCATATCGCCAAGCAGTACAAAATTGTGTCGCGCGAATCACACAAGGCAAACACTGTCATCGACATCGGCGGGATCCCGTTGGGTGGCAACCAGATACAAGTGATTGCGGGTCCATGTTCGGTGGAAACGCAGGAGCAGATGGATTTGTCGGCGAAGTTTGTGGATGAGGCGGGGTGCCGCTTGATGCGCGGCGGCGCGTTCAAACCGCGCACCAGTCCCTACACTTTTCAGGGCAAAGGGGTGGAAGGCCTGGACATGTTCCGCAAGGCGGCCGCCCCCTACAAATTGCCCATCGTGACCGAGTTGATGGATATCCGCACGCTCGATGCCTTCATGGAATACGACGTGGATGTGATCCAGATCGGCACGCGCAATATGCAGAACTTCGACCTGCTCAAGGAAGTGGGACGTATCAACAAGCCGGTGATCCTCAAGCGCGGCATGTCGGCCACCATTTCCGAGTGGCTGATGTCGGCGGAATATATCGCGGCAGGCGGCAACCACAATATCATCTTCTGCGAGCGCGGTATCCGCACTTTTGAAACTTACTACCGCAACGTGCTGGATATTACCGCCATACCCGTGCTGAAAAAGGAAACCCATCTGCCGGTGATAGTCGATCCCTCGCATGCGGGTGGCAAGGCATGGATGGTGCCCGCATTGTCTCAAGCCGCGATTGCTGCAGGCGCGGACGGCTTGCTGGTGGAGATGCATCCCAATCCGTGCGAGGCCTGGTGCGATGCCGATCAGGCGTTGACTCCGCAAGAGTTGAAGAAGTTGATGGGCACGCTGGGTGCGATTGCCGGGGCGGTTGGCAGGACGCTTTAATCGAAGGTCAACCCCCTCGCCCGCTGGCGGGAGAGGGGCAGGGGAGAGGGACGGGATGACCGTGCCACAATTCAAAAAAATCGTCATCTTCGGTGTCGGCCTGATTGGCGGCTCATTCGCACTCGCCCTGCGCAAGGCGAATGCAGTCGGCGTAGTGGTCGGTTTCGGGCGTCGTGCTGCCACGCTTGAACAGGCGAAACAACTCGGCATTCTCGACCGTATCGGAACCGATTTGGCTGAACTTGGCGATGCCGACCTGGTGTTGCTGGCGACACCCGTCGGGCAAATGGCTGAACTGATGGCCCGCATCCTGCCGCATCTGGGGTCGCACACGCTAGTCACCGATGGAGGCAGCACCAAGAGTGATGTGGTCGCTGCGGCACGCGCCAACCTGGGTGACAAGATTTCACAATTCATTCCCGCCCATCCAATAGCGGGTGCCGAAAAAACCGGTCCGGAGGCAGCACTGGCGGATCTGTATCAGGGTAAGAAAGTGGTGCTGACCCCGTTGCCGGAAAACAGCACCGAGTCGGTGGCAGTCGTGTGCAAGGCATGGGAGTTGTGCGGTGCCGTGGTCAGCGAGCTGACACCGCAACAGCACGACGAAGTGTTTGCTGCCGTGAGCCATTTACCCCATTTGTTATCTTTCGCGCTGGTACACGACTTGGCGCAACGCGCAAATCGTGATCTGCTGCTGTCCTTTGCCGCCAGCGGTTTCCGCGACTTCACACGTATCGCCGCCAGCAGTCCGGAAATGTGGCGCGACATCTGCATGGCTAACCGCGATGCACTGTTGGATGAATTGGGGCTTTACATCGAAGAGCTGGAAATGCTGCATGAGGCGCTGGCTGAGGCTGATGCGGACAAACTGGAAGAGGTATTTAGCCTTTCAAGTCAGGTGCGCGGAAATTGGAAGCAACAATAACCGGTGTAAGGGGTAATCACTAATTCGCGGATTCAAAACATCCGGTGCAATGCATTTCACTTCAGGGATGAGCCCGTCATTGTTTTTATGCCATTTTTGAGTGGAAATTGAATCGGGGAGTGCTACACTTACCATAGGCAGGTTGTGCACTTATCCAAAATTTGTTGCCGATCTCGAACGTTGGCGCAGTCAGGAACTTTGGGAGAAATTCTGAAGGAAATTGATGCGACGTAGAATTTATATTACGGTTCTGTTGGCAACTACACTGATATTATTTTGGTGCGGAGTTGCTTGGCTTTTTACTAATAGATATTTTCATTCCCGTATTGGTGAGCAAGTACAGCAAAATACCTCGCTATCCCAGATACGTGCCGAAGATCTGGCCAATAGCATCCAGAAAAACCTGAATTATCTGGCAGGGATTCCCGGATTTTTTACTCATGCGGTTCGCGTAATTAAAGCGGTGTCTCATGAAGACACAGGCCTAAAGTCATCCGCGCTAACATATGAGTCAAGAAAAAAACTTTGGACGTCAGATACGGTACTGAGGGATCTTGATCAAGCGTTGGCCATCGCATGTGACAACTTCCATGTTGGCCTTATCTTTGTAGAAAATGCAGCAGGTGACACCATTGCAGCCAGCAACTGGAACACCCCCGAATCCATTATAGGTGCCAATTTTGCTGATCGGGATTATTTCCGGTTGAATGAAAAGGGACTGCGTGGAGAACAGTATGCGGTGGGCAGGCAAACTCATATTCCGGGTCTCTTTTTTTCTTCCCCGATTTTTATCAACGGCAAATTCATGGGGGCAGTTGTCGCCAAAACTAACATCCCTGAGCTTACCTTTCTGGTGAAGCAGACGGATGCCTTTGTGACTGATAAGAATGGAGTGATTATTCTCTCGCACGACAAGGATAAGGAAATGCTCTCGATGGCTGGTACTCCGGTCAGTCAAATGTCAACAAAGGACAAGGAAGCCATTTACATGAAGGATGATTTCCCTGAATTACAGATCAAACCTTGGGGTGACAAGGATTTTGTATCGCTCCTTCGTATTCAGGGGGAAGTTTATCCGCATGTGATGGCTTCCAAAGCACTTCCGGAATATAACCTCACGATCTATGCCGAAAGCGAATTATCTGGATATTTCGAGCTAAAGCATGACCAAATGATATTTTTCCTGTTGTTATCCACCTTGGGCGGACTGTTGAGTGTGTTTGCGTTGGGCGGACTGCTTTATGTGCGCTCAATCAATGCAGCCAGGGAAAACATAAGAAAAAGCGAGTTGAGATACAAGACGTTGGCAGATGGGACATTCGAGGGAATTATCATATCGTCAGGAGGAAGAATTCTGGATGCAAACAACCGGCTGACTCAAATTCTGGGTTATGAGCTGCATGAGCTGGTTGGATTGCCGGTGGTGAACATTATCGCTGCGGAAGACGTTGACAGGGTGATTGCCAACATCCAGAAGGGAGCCGATAGTTACGTCGAACATCAAATGCTGCGCAAGGACGGGTCCCTCGTCTTGGTAGAGGCTCACGGGCAATCATTGGTGCAAGATGGTCAATCCATTCGAATGACAACCATTCGTGACATAACATTGACCAAGGCGGCAGAAGATAAGATCAAGCATCTGGCGTTCTACGACCCTTTGACGCGCTTGCCCAACCGTAGACTCTTGCTGGACCGGCTCCAGCAAGCTTTGGTTACCAGTGATCGCAGTGGCAAGCAAGGCGCACTGCTGTTCCTGGATTTGGATAATTTCAAGACCCTTAATGACACTTTGGGCCACGATATCGGCGACCTGCTGCTTCAACAGGTTGCCCGGCGTCTTGAGTCCTGTGTCCGTGAAGGTGACACTGTGGCACGCTTGGGTGGGGATGAGTTCGTGGTTATGCTTGAAGATCTAAGTGAACAATCTTTTGAGGCTGCGGCACAAACTGAACTGGTCGGGATTAAAATTCTTAATTCTCTCAATCTGGGATACCAGCTTGGTGTTCATCTACATCACAGTACCCCAAGCATCGGTGCAACACTTTTTAATAAGCAAGAATCAGTTGAAGAGCTGCTAAAACAGGCAGACATTGCTATGTATCAGGCCAAGAAAGCAGGACGCAATACACTGCGCTTCTTCGACCCCGAGATGCAGCACTTGATAAATGAACGCATGTCGCTGGAAACAGAATTACGCAAAGCAATTGAAAATAATGAATTCCAACTGTATTACCAAATCCAGTTTGACCATACACATGGTCCATTGGGTGCGGAGGCATTGATTCGTTGGATACACCCTCAACGTGGCTTGATATCTCCCGCTGAATTCATACCGATAGCAGAGGAAACAGGTTTGATATTACCCATCGGATGGTGGGTTCTCAAGACGGCTTGTGCCCAGATCAAGGCATGGCAGAATGCCACCGAGACATGTAATCTGATTTTGTCAGTCAATGTAAGCGCAAAACAATTCCATCAGGCGAATTTCGCTGATCAAGTCAAGGCTGCCATGCAACTTTACGGTATCAACCCGAAACTGCTAAAACTGGAGCTCACTGAAGGCATGCTGCTGGATAACATTGATGACACCATAACAACAATGTTTACTTTACGGGATGTTGGTGTGGGTTTTTCACTTGATGATTTCGGTACAGGCTATTCTTCATTGCAGTACCTCAAGCGGCTACCCCTTACCCAACTCAAAATCGACCAATCGTTCGTTCGGGATATAAATTTCGATAATAACGATAAGGCCATAGTTAGCACGATCGTTGCAATAGCGCGCAGTTTGAATCTTGACGTTATAGCAGAAGGGGTGGAGACGAAAGAGCAGCGACAAATTCTATTGGATCTGGATTGTACCCATTATCAAGGCTATCTGTTTGGTAAACCGATGCCTATTGAGCAGTTTAAGGCACTTCTAAAACAAGCCTGACAGTTTAATTTATAATTCCCCGGCAAACGGCGGCAGTTTCCAGAAAGCTGAAGACGATCCGTGCTAAAGAGTTGTCCTTGTTCTTATTTCTCAACAAACGCACGTTCAATCACATAATCTCCAGGTTGGCCAATATTGGGGGACACGGTAAATCCTCTGCTGTTTAGCAGAGTTGATGTATCCATCAGCATATGGGGGCTACCACATATCATCACTCTGTCATCTGCCGGATTGAAGGGTGGCAATTCAATATCGTCGAATAGCTTTCCGGAATTAATCAGATCAGTAAGTCGCCCTTGGTTACGAAACGGTTCCCGGGTAACTGTTGGGTAATAAATCAGTTTCTCACGGACTTGTTCACCGATGAATTCATTATTAGGCAGTTCCTTTTCGATAAAGTCTGCATAAGCCAGTTCACTCGCGTAGCGGACACCATGAACCAGCACGACCTTCTCAAAACGATGGTAGACATCCGGATCCTGAATTACACTCATAAATGGTGCCAATCCAGTCCCAGTTGATAATAGATAAAGATTTTTACCCGGCTTCAAATCATGGATAACTAAAGTCCCGGTAGGCTTGCGGCCGACCAATACTTCATCATTGACTTTTATGTGTTGCAATATTGAAGTAAATGCGCCATTTGGAACCTTGATACTAAGAAATTCCAGATGCTCTTCATAGTTGGGACTTGCAATGCTATATGCACGCATCAGCGGACGCTCTTTAACACTAATCCCAACCATGACAAACTGTCCGTTTTCAAAACGAAAACCCATGTTGCGTGTGGTTCTGAAGCTGAAAATATTATCATTCCAGTGATGAACGCTCAAAACACGTTCAGTAGCAAATGTACTCATGGTTGAAATTCTTTACAAATTAATTGGTTGAAAGTGTTATTCACCTTTATTTACGGCGCATCCGAAATCATTTCAACATCAAGTTGCACCCCACACGCAAGAAGTTCCGAGATGGTGAAAGCCCAGGAGCTAACAAAATCTCGTTTTATCAAGGTGTAAATCGTGTGGTATTAGTTGAGTATTTTACTGTGGCATATAATCGGTGTCAATAAAAATTGGTTTGGATATAGCGCCAGGAGGTGGCGGGTTGTAGAGCATTATGGGTGTTGGCTTTGGGAGGAGCGCAGCATACTTATTACAACGTATGCCTCAATATGATTTACTGTCTATCTTGGACAACAAAAAAGCCAGAACATTTAAGCGTCCTGGCGTTTTTGACGGTTGGCAGCTTTAAGCAGTTGCTTTTGCCTTGGCTGAAAAATCAATAATATTTTTCAGTACAGCACGGCTGCTCGCCAGCTGTTTTTCATAGGTACTGATCAAATTTTCCTGAATTTTAAATGCTTCAACATTATTCGCTGCTGTGTTGAACCATGAGTTGAATTGGCTCAAAGCTTCCTTGGCTACAGGAAATTCAGACAGTCCGGGAAGTACGGCAAAAGAAGCATAAGCCTTTCCGGTAACATCGGTTATTTGAGCGTGCAGATCTTTTTGTGCGGTAACGATATTGCCGATTACCTGCTTTTGCGCATTAACCAAAATATCAAAATAGTCGAGTTGCGATTTCATGGTAGTTCCTTTCGTAAGAGTTGAAATTAATATATTTAGATGTCGTTAAATATCTAAAGTATGCCAATGGTATTACATTAGTAATACGATGTCAAGAGAAATATTAATTCTTTTATTATTAGCAAATAATCCAAAGCAGGATCTAGCTATTTCCAATGAATGAGAAGACATCGGCGCCAGTACTGTCTGAGCACAGAACTTAAGGCAGGCTTGGCCCCACTGGATAAGGGTATCCGAGGCTGGAAAACTTGCGAGTGTTGGTCAGGCCTTCGGGAAGTTGAAAACCAGATATGCAAAAAACCGTTACGTCTTTAGCGCAAGCAGCACTTCATCCAGCATTTTCTTGGCGTCGCCGAACAACATGCGGTTGTTTTCCTTGTAGAAGAGCGGGTTATCAACGCCTGCATAGCCGGAAGCCATGCTGCGCTTCATTACAATGGAAGTCTTGGCCTTCCAGACTTCCAGTACCGGCATTCCGGCGATGGGGCTGTTCGGGTCGTCCTGTGCGGCAGGATTCACGATATCGTTGGCGCCGATCACCATGGCGACATCGGTGTCGGGGAAGTCCGCGTTGATTTCGTCCATTTCCATCACGATGTCGTAAGGAACTTTTGCCTCGGCCAGCAGCACGTTCATGTGGCCTGGCATACGCCCTGCGACCGGGTGGATGCCGAAGCGTACATTAACGCCTTTCTCGCGCAGATATTTGGTGATTTCAAAAACGGTGTGCTGGGCTTGCGCCACCGCCATGCCATAGCCCGGTACGATGATCACGTTTTTGGATTCGCGCAACAGTTCTGCGGTTTCGACTGAACTGATGGCTGTCACTTCGCCCGCCGGTTGTGCATCGCCGCTGGCAGCAGCAGGGGTTCCGCCACCGGTGCCGAAACCGCCCGCGATCACGCTGATGAAGTTGCGGTTCATCGCGCGGCACATGATATAGGAAAGAATCGCGCCGCTCGATCCCACCAGCGCGCCGGTGACGATCAGCAAGTCATTATTCAGCATGAAACCGGTCGCCGCCGCCGCCCAGCCGGAGTAGCTGTTCAGCATGGATACGACCACCGGCATATCGGCGCCGCCGATGGCCATCACCATGTGGATGCCGAACAACAGGGCGATCACGGTCATCACGGCTAACGGAATCATGCCTGCGCTCACCGATTCGGAATGCAGGAACTGCCAGCCAAAGAAGATGACGACCAGCAGACCAAGCAGATTCATAAAATGGCGTCCGGGCAGCAGCATGGGCTTGCCGCCGATCTTGCCCGAGAGTTTGCCGAAGGCGATGATGGAGCCGGAGAAAGTCACTGCGCCGATCAGGATGCCGATGTAGATTTCGGTCTCGTGGATGGATTTCTCCGCACTGGTTAATTGGAACGCCGCTCCCGGATCGATGTAATTCGCATAGCCGACCAGCGCGGCGGCGAGACCGACCAGGCTGTGCATCAGCGCGACCAGTTCCGGCATTTGAGTCATTTGCACTTTTCGGGCGGCGAAGATTCCGACGCTGCCGCCTACTGCCATGGAGCCGATGATCCACGGGAGTGCGGCGGCCAGATTGACGCGGGGGCCGAACACCGTCGCCAGCACGGCGATGGTCATGCCTATCATGCCGTAGAGATTGCCGCGCCGCGAGCTCTCGGGATTGGAGAGGCCGCCAAGGCTGAGGATAAAAAGAATAGTCGCGCCGATATACGAGACGGTTGCCAAGCTTGCAGACATAATTATTTCCCTTATTTGCGGAACATCGCCAGCATGCGCTGGGTGACGGCGAAGCCGCCGAACATATTGACCGAGGTGAGCGCGATGCCCGCCACCGCCAGCCAGCGTATCCAGTCATCGGGCCGGTCGCCGCCGCCCATCAGCGGCGGCGCGATTTGCACCAGCGCACCGATGGCGATGATGCTGCTAATCGCATTGGTGACGCTCATCAGCGGAGTATGCAGGGCCGGAGTGACATTCCACACCACCATGTAGCCGACGAAACAGGCGAGGATGAATACGGTGAAGTGGCCGAGGAACGCTGCGGGCGCATAGGCACCGATGAATAAAAACAGTAGTGCTGCGACGCCGAAGATGATCGCCGTTTTGCCAGCGGAGGCCGGAGCGCCACCGCCGCCGTGACCATGTGCGGAGGGAGCCGCAATCGGCTTGGCAGCAGGTTTGGCCGGAGCTGCCGGCAGTTTCGGCGCAGGCGCAGGCCAGGTGACCACGCCATCCTTGATGACCGTCAGGCCGCGAATGGCATCGTCGTCCATATTGACGTTGATGATGCCGTCCTTGGTCTTGCACAACTCTTCGGCCAGACGAAACAGATTTGTTCCATACAGGGTAGAAGACTGCTTGGCTAAACGACTATTCAGATCGGTGTAACCGACGATGGTCACGCCATGCTTGACCACCGCCTGGCCGGGCTCGGTCAGTTCGCAATTGCCACCCCGTTCGGCCGCCATATCAACGATGACGCTACCGGGCTTCATAGACCGCACCATCTCGGCGGTGATCAGCCTGGGCGCGGGCTTCCCGGGGATCAGCGCGGTCGTGATGATGATGTCCACTTCCTTCGCCTGCTTGGCGTACATCTCGCGCTGGGCATGCTGGAAACCCTCGCTCATCACCTTGGCGTAGCCGCCGCCACCGCCACCTTCTTCCTCATACTCGACTTTCACGAATTCGCCGCCCAGGGATTTGACCTGGTCGGCCACTTCGGCACGGGTGTCGTTGGCACGCACAATGGCGCCCAGACCGGCGGCGGTACCAATGGCTGCAAGGCCGGCCACGCCGGCGCCAGCGATGAAGACCTTGGCTGGCGGAACCTTGCCCGCAGCCGTGATCTGGCCGTTGAAGAAGCGTCCGAAAGCGTTAGCGGCCTCAATGACGGCGCGGTAACCGGCTACGCCTGCCTGCGAGGTCAGCGCGTCCATCTTCTGGGCGCGGCTCAGCATCCGCGGCAGGCAGTCGATGGCCAGCACGGTCGCCTTTCTGGAAGCGAGCTGAGTCATCAATTCCGGGTTTTGCGCGGGCCAGATGAAGCCGATCAAGTGGCCGCCTTCGCGCAGGAGGTTGACTTCTTCCGTCGTCGGTACGCATACCTTGAACACGATATCGGAGGCGGCCCACAGCTGGGCGGTTCCCTCGATAATCGTGGCACCTGCGGCGCGGTAAGCCTCGTCATTGCAATTAGCTGCATCTCCGGCACCGGATTCCACGGCAACCGTAAAACCCAGCTTGATGAGCTTTTCAACGACTTCCGGTACGGTGGCAACGCGTTTTTCCCCTGCGGCTATTTCCCGTGGAACTCCTATCATCAATGGCATGTAGTCTTCCGTTTCAATAAATTGTTCTTGGATTGTCTATATGGTGCGCGATCAAATACGCTCTATACGGCTTCGCTGAATCGCGATGGTACTTCAAAAATCTTCCGGCTATCAACCTTCTTTTTTATGCCATTTTGTTGTCGCACCGGACGGAGCGGAAAATGGTTAAGGAGCGTTGTTATGGCATAAGTGGCTATGAGCCCTAATATCAGGGTGGTTTTGGGGGTACACAAGAATGTCATAAATGACCTTTACAATATGATTTCATTGATTTCAGGAGATGTTAATTACTGTCAATCTACAGCGCATTCAATATCCAGATTACAATATGGACAGTGCATCGAGGGTCGTGGCCTTTGGAAGCATCCCATGAACAGCCAGATTCCAGTGTGGCTATCTTGATTTTCAGGTGGAACGAGCCAAAAGAACAACACGAACATGAGTAAATACAAGCTATTTTTCCCTCGGCAAATCGTTGATGCGGGAGGGAACCGGTGGGATTGGGCCATGTTGCCCATGGTGCTGGCGCTACTGGTTTTGCTGGCTTACGGCGGTGGGCAGATGGCCCGTCCCTACCAATTGGGCGAAACACTTCCGATCTCTCTTGACCCTTTAAATTTGCCATATTATCTGCTGCGCACCACGATGCGCATGTTCATCGCCCTTGGCGCGTCCATCGTGTTCAGTTGCTTATTTGCGGTTTTGGCAACTCGGTATCGCGCTGCGGAAAAAGTGATGGTGCCGATTCTGGACATTCTCCAGTCGATTCCCATTCTCGGTTTTCTGTCCATCACGGTTACGGGTTTCATTGCCCTGTTTCCCGGCAGCCTGCTGGGTGTGGAGTGCGCGGCGATATTCGCCATCTTCACTTCCCAGGCATGGAACATGGCGTTCAGCGCCTATCAGGGCTTCCGTACCGTTCCCGCAGAACTGAAGGAGGCAGCGAGCGTGTTCAAGCTTTCCGCCTGGCAACGGTTCTGGCGATTGGAGCTGCCCTTTGCCACGCCTGGACTGCTGTGGAACATGATGATGTCGATGTCAGGTGGCTGGTTTTTCGTGGTTGCCTCGGAAGCCATCTCGGTCTCCAACCAGAATATCAAGCTGCCGGGCATCGGTTCCTATATCGCGTTGGCCATTGAGCAGCGTGATCTTCATGCGATCGGCTGGGCTATCGGTGCGATGTTGATCGGCGTGTTGCTCTACGACCAATTTTTCTTCAGGCCGCTGCTTGCCTGGGCGGACAAGTTTCGTTTCGAAGAAACCGGCGGGGAGACGGCCCAGGACTCATGGCTGCTGGCCTGGCTGCGTCGAACCGAACGTACCCAGTCCGTCGTGGATTCATTCGGCAGGCTCTTGGAGCGCTCGTTCACCACGTTTCGCCTGCGCTACGATGGCACGTCGATTCGGGCGCGACCTCATACGGCTTCTCCGATGCCGCAGCGAATCTGGGACGCGGTCATTGCCGCCGTCATTTTTTATGCCATTTGGACGCTTATTCACTTTATCCATTCGGAGGTGGGATGGAGCGAGGTTGGTCGAGTTTTCGTGCTGGGGTGTTACACCATGTTCCGTGTAATTGTCCTGATTTTTCTGGCGGCTCTTGTCTGGGTTCCGGTTGGGGTCTGGATAGGAATGAATCCGAGGCTGGCTGAACGTGCGCAGGCGATCATTCAATTTCTGGCAGCATTCCCGGCTAACCTGATGTTTCCGATCGCGGTCTTTTTACTCGTGCGCTTCAGTCTCAATCCGGATATCTGGCTGTCCCCCTTGATGATCCTCGGTACGCAATGGTATATCTTGTTCAATGTGATAGCGGGAGCTTCCACCGTGCCGACGGAACTGCGCTATGCGGCGCAGAATTTTGGCCTGAAGGGTTTGCTCAAATGGCGGCGCTATCTGCTTCCCGCGATCTTTCCCAGTTTCGTCACCGGTGCCATCACCGCATCGGGCGGCTCATGGAATGCCAGCATCGTCGCCGAATATGTGACCTGGGGCGATACCACGTTGAAAGCACATGGTCTCGGCAGCTACATCGCCGAGATGACCGCAGTCGGAGATTTCCCCCGCATTGCCTTGGGGATAGGCGTGATGTGCATATTTGTAATGGGATTTAATAATTTCGTCTGGCGGCGGCTTTACCGTATGGCCGAAGATCGCCTGCATTTTTGAGGGCACACACATTGACCACTCCTATCGTCGAACTTAAATCTGTGGGTAAGTCCTTCCGCTCTGCCGATGGCACGGCCCGCTCAGTGCTTGAAAACGTCGAGTTCACTCTCAACGAGGGAGAGATCGTGGCCTTGCTGGGCAAGTCAGGATCAGGCAAGTCCACCATGTTGCGCATCATGGCCGGCCTGATCCCTGCCGATAGCGGCCAGGTTCTCTATCGGGGACTTCCGCTTTACGGGCCTGCTGATGGTATCAGCATGGTGTTCCAGTCCTTCGCGTTGTTTCCGTGGCTCACCGTTCAAAAGAACGTGGAATTGGGACTGGAGGCGAAAGGAGTCCTTCCCGAGGATAGAGCCCAGCGTGCCGAAGCGGCCATCGAACTGATCGGCTTGTCGGGTTTTGAAGGTGCGTTGCCACGGGAGTTGTCCGGCGGCATGCGTCAACGGGTGGGCATCGCCCGCGCTTTGGTCATGGAACCGGATGTGCTGTTGATGGACGAAGCGTTCTCGGCGCTCGATGTGCTGACCGGCGAAGGCTTGCGCGAAGATATTCTGGAGCTTTGGGAAAAGGGGCAAATTCCCACCAAGGCCATCCTGGTTGTCTCGCACAACATCGAGGAAGCGGTGATGATGGCCGACCGTGTTCTGGTCTTCGCCAGCGACCCGGGGCGGGTTCGAGACGAATTGCCCGTCACACTTGCCCGTCCGAGAGAAGTTGAAAGTTCAGAAGTGCGCGGCCTGATTGACAAAGTTTACGGGCTGATGACAGTGGGCACCACGCGAACCGGGCGCGTTACCGGAAAGGAAATCAAATTGCAACTGGGCGACCGCTTGCCGGAAGCCGAAATTGCACGTATGGAGAGCATACTGGAACTTCTTGCCGACGAGCCTTTCCTGGGGCGGGCGGATTTGCCGAAGCTAGCCGAGGAATCAGAGTTCAACGATCAGGAGCTGCTTGATGTATCCAGCGCCCTGACCCTGCTGGGGTTTGCCCACCTCGAACGCGGCGATATCATCCTCAACCCGCTCGGCCAACAATATGTACATGCCAGTAATTCCGAACGCAAGGTAATCTTCGGTCAACAACTGCTGGAAAACGTACCCTTGATAGCTTACATCCGCCAAGGGTTGGTGCAGGATCCTTCCGGTGACCTGCATGAGGATTTGTTTCTCAGGCTGCTACGCTTCACGTTGAATGAGGCCGATGCAATCTCTGCCCTGCGGGTCGCCATTGAGTGGGGCCGCTATGGCGAGCTATTTGAGTACGACTATAATACCGGTGTGCTAAATATGCCGAAAGACGAAGAAACTGAGGCGGGGTGAGGGGAGTGATGCTTATCCGACCGCAACCTGCTGAAGCAGGTTGCCGGTTTCAAAATCAAGAGCGCCGCTAACAATCCAAAGTTCATCCCGAACTTAGTGAACATGCGCTGCCAGGGCGTTATGACTCAAAGAACAGGTATGGGTCGTTGTTCCAAGTTCGATTTGCAGGGTGCTGTGATGTACGGAGAAACGCGCTTTGAGGGTCTGCATGATGTCGTCCATGAAGGCGTCGCCCGGGTACCCGTCGGGCATCACCAGGTGGACAGTCAGGGCGTTCTCGGTGGTGCTCATGCCCCAGATATGAAGATCATGAATATCAGTGACACCGTTACACTGGCGCAGGTAGACGTCAATCGCGGCCACTTCGATGTTGGACGGGACAGCACTTAAAGCCAGTTGCACAGACTCGCGCAGCAAGCCCCAGGTGCCGATGACGATTACGCCGATAATGACCAGACTGATAACCGGATCGAGCCAGTACCAGCCCGTGTAGATTATCACTATTCCGGTGACTACCACGCCCAACGACACGGCGGCGTCCGTGGCCATGTGCAAGTAGGCTCCGCGAATGTTCAAGTCTCCCTTGCTGTCTTTCATGAATAGCCAAGCGCTCAGGCCGTTGACGATGATGCCGACCGCTGCCACCAGCGTCACCGTGAGTCCGGCTACAGCGGGCGGTTGCGAGAAGCGCTGCACCGCCTCCCACGCAATCGCCCCGCACGTCACCAGAAGTATCATGGCGTTTACCAGTGAGGCCAGAATCGAGGTGCTGCGCAGGCCATAGGTGTAGCGCTCGTTCGGCACCCTGCGGCTGAGAATTGCCGCACTCCAGGCCAGAATCAGACCCAGCACGTCGGACAGGTTGTGCCCGGCATCGGCTATCAACGCTGTCGAGTTGGCGATAAGGCCGAAGGCGAACTCGATCACCACAAAAGCGGTGTTCAAGGCAATGGCGATGACAAAGGCGCGACCATGATTATTCGGATCGCCGTGGTGGTGACCGCAACTATGCGAATGCCCGCCATGGTCATGGTTATGTGAGTGGTGATCGTCGTGATTTGCCATTAGTCTGCTTCCGTGTGAGGCTCCGCAATGTGTTCCAGCATATCTGTCAGTACGCTTGAGATGTGTTGATCGGCGGCGACATAGAATACTTGCTTGCCGTGCCGGTCAGCTTTGACGATGCGGGCGGCGCGCAACAGTCTCAGGTGATGGCTGACCAGCGAGTTGCTCAGGTCGAGTTTGCTTGCGATGTCGTTAACCGCGATGGGCGTTTTGAGACAGGACAACACGATGCGCAGGCGCGTTGCATCGCCGAGCAAACGGAAAAGGTCGGCCAGCTCTGCAACGAAACTATCTGTATCAGATGACATTTTGCAAACAAGTAAATAGATGTTCAGATATTAATTTGTTTGTGCGGTAATAGCAAGCTGTGAGGGTTTATCCCAGATAATCCATCAGACCAAAAATTCGTCATTCCCGCGCAAGCGGGAATCCAGTTGATTGAAAAATCCCCGCACAGCGGGTCAATGCCAGGATTTTGTCCACTTCGCAGAGTATTTATCTGGCTGGATTCCCGCCTACGCGGGAATGACGATGCTAATGGATTATTTGGGTTTATAAGGCAGCCAGCGCTTGAGCAGCAGGGCATTGCTGACTACCGACACCGAGCTCATCGCCATTGCCGCGCCTGCGATTACCGGATTGAGCATGCCGAGCGCGGCCAGCGGAATGCCGAGCACGTTGTAGGCGAAGGCGAAAAACAGATTCTGGCGAATTTTTTTCAAAGCGGTGCGTGACAGATCGATGGCGTCCACCACCCCCATCAGGTCGTTGCGCATCAGGGTAATATCTGCCGCTTCGATGGCAATGTCGCTGCCGCTTTTCATGGCGAAACTCACATCAGCCGCAGCCAGCGCGGGCGCGTCGTTGATGCCGTCGCCCACCATGCCCACCAGTTTTCCTGCCGACTTGAATGATTGCACATGCGCGGCCTTGTCCTGCGGTAATACTTCGGAGCGGAATTCGCTGATGCCGGACTGTCGTGCAATCGCCTGCGCGGTAGCGTCATTGTCGCCGCTCAGCATCACCACGCGAATGCCCATTTCGGCGAGGCGTGCCACGGCGCCGGCGCTGCTGGTGCGCAAGGTGTCGGCAAAGGCAATGATGCCGAGCAGGGCGCCGGCACGTGCGACGGCAATGACACTCTTCCCCTGTTTCTGCAAGGCCGCAATTTGTTCGTCATCCAGCGCAATGTTTTTGCTTGTGATGAAGGTTGGGGAACCGAGCAGGCAAGACGCACCGCCGATCTCGGCGCTCAGCCCGTTCCCGGAAAGTTCGCTGAGGCTGCCGCTTGGGATAAGCGTCACCTGCTGCGCCTGAGCGTATTCCAGCAGGGCGCGCGACAAGGGGTGGGTGGAATTTTGCGCCATGCTGGCGGCAATTTGCAGCAGGTATATTTCTTCGATTCCGGAGGCGGCAAGCAGGCCGGTCACTTTGGGTTTCCCTTCGGTAAGCGTTCCGGTCTTGTCCACCACCAGCACCGACAGTCTGTGAGCGTGTTCCAGCGCGGCAGCATCCTTGACCAGAATGCCTGCATGGGCAGCACGCCCGGTGGCGACCACCACGGCGGTCGGCGTAGCCAGCCCCAATGCGCACGGGCAGGAGATAACCAGTACAGAGACAGCATTGATTATCGCAACCTCGAAACCGCTGCCAAGTGCCCACCAGACAATGAAAGCCACCGTGGCAATCAACAATACAGCCGGTACAAAAATATTTGAAATTTGATCGGCTAATTTCTGAATCGGTGCTTTCGACCCTTGCGCCTGCTCAACCAGACGAATGATAGCGGCAAGTTGAGTCTGCGCACCGACCGCGAGGGCCTGGCAGCGAAGCAGGCCGTGCTGGTTAAACGTGGCGGTATATACCTTGTCGCCGTCGTGTTTCGCTTTGGGCAGGCTTTCCCCGGTGAGCATGGCTTCGTCGATGCTGGATACGCCTTCCAGCACCACGCCGTCTACAGGTACACTTTCTCCCGGACGCACCAGAAAAACATCTCCCGCCTTGACCTGTGTTGCCGGCACATCAGCCATGACGCCATCGCGTTCCACATGTGCCAGCCTGGGTTGCAGGTTAATCAAAGCTTCCAGCGCGGTGGAAGCTTTGCCCTTGGCGCGTGCCTCCAGCAACTTGCCCAGCAGCACCAGCGTGATGATGGTGGCGCTGGCTTCAAAATACACCGGCTTGCCGGTATGGAGCAGCAGCATGGCGCAACTCAGCAGATAGGCCGCACTGGTACCGAGCGCGACCAGCACATCCATGTTCGCGCTGCCGCCGCGCAGGCTGTGCCATGCACCGCTGAAAAAACGTTTGCCGATCCAGAATTGCACCGGAGTGGCAAGCAGCCATTGCAACCATTCCGGGATCATGATGTGGGAACCGGCGAACATCAACCCCATCTGCAACAGCAAGGGGGCAGTGAGCAGCAAGGCAATGAAGAACTGTGTGCGCTCGTGGCGATAGGCTTCAGCCCGGGTAGCTTTTTCCGCCGCAAAATCACGCATGACATGAGCATCGTATCCGGCATGTTGGATGGCCGTGATCAGATCGGGAATATTTACAGATTGCGGATTGAAATCAACACGCGCTTTTTCTGTGGCGAAATTCACCGCTGCGGAAACTTCAGATATCGCGTTGAGCGCCTTCTCAACGCGCGCGGCGCAACGCACACAAGTCATGCCGGATATTTGCAGGTCCGCGTGTTCGACAGGTTTTGACATGAGTGAGTTGGATACAGAGAAACATCGGCAACGCAGACAATACGCCCGATAAACACGATTGTCTATCGGGCGCATAAAGGGAAGGCGCGCCTTTACTGAAAGGCTGACTTGGTATTATTTGTGCGTGGGGCAAGTTCCCATGCCGAGGATTGCGTAAGCCGGACAAAACTTGAAGGTGCCGGTCAACAAAGGCACCACACCGATCCAGCCCCATACGCCGACTGTTCCGGTTACGGCTAACCCGATGAGTGCCAAGCCAACTACGATACGCAAGATGCGATCTATACCGCCTACGTTGAATTTCATTTTCTGCTCCTTGATTGATTAAAGACAGGTGCAGGATAGGAGAATTACCAAGGGCTGTCTGTGATAAAAATCACATGGACAATTCGTGAGGGAGTAAAACTAAAATTCCGTATTGATTTAATAATATGGAATCATCTGACGGAATAGCCTTGTTCGTATGCACCTCGCTATAATGCGCCAGTTCAATCAGGGAACCGTCACATGACCCCGCAACAGTTCATCCAGAAGTGGCAAGGCAGCACGCTCAACGAGCGGCAAAGTTATCAGGCGCATTTTGCCGATTTGTGCGCGCTGGTGGGGGTTGCAACGCCTATACCCGCGACAGCAGACACCTATTGTTACGAACGCGGCGTCGCCAAGACCGGCAGCAAGCACGGCTGGGCGGATGTCTGGAAGAAAAGCTGCTTCGGCTTCGAATACAAAGCGCCGGACAAGAATCTCGATGCCGCGCTCAAGCAACTGATGACCTATGCGCTGGCGCTGGATAATCCGCCCCTGCTGGTGGTGTGCGATACCCGGATCATTCAGATCCACACTCATTTCACCAACGCGCCTTCCGAAGTTCACACCATCGCGCTGCAAGACATCGGTGAGCCTGCCAACCTGCAAAAACTCAAGTGGCTGTTTGAAGACCCCGGCAAATTTCAACCGCAACGTACCATCGCGCAAATCACCGAGGAAGCGGCTGGAAAATTCTCCGAGCTGGCGCAGTTGCTGAACAACCGGGGATACGCCCCGCAACCGGTGGCGCATTTCCTCAACCAATGCCTGTTTTGTTTGTTTGCCGAAGACGCCGAACTGTTACCCGAAAAACTATTTGAGCGGCTGCTGGACAAGAGCCAGAGCGAGCCCGCAAAACTTTCCACAAGACTGGAAGCGTTATTTACCTCTATGCAAAAGGGCGGCGACTTCGGCGCGGACGATATCGCCTGGTTCAACGGCGGTTTATTCGAAAAAGTCGACGTGCTGCCGCTCGACCTCGCCGAAATAAAAATCCTGCATGAGGCATCCACACTCGACTGGAGCGGGATTGAGCCATCCATCTTCGGTACCTTGTTCGAGCGCGGCCTTGACCCGAAAAAGCGCTCCCAGCTTGGCGCGCACTACACCGACCAGCAATCCATCATGCGCCTCATCAACCCCGTTATCGTCGAGCCGCTCACGGCGGAATGGGAAGCCGCAAAACGCATCATCGCCGAACGCATGGCACTGTACGAAAAAGGTGGCAAAGGCTCGAAGAATGCCCTGCAAGAAGGGCAGGGCGCGTTCATCGCCTATCTCGAACGGCTCAAACATTTCAAAGTGCTCGACCCCGCCTGCGGCAGCGGAAACTTTCTCTATCTCGCCCTGCGTGCGCTGAAAGACCTTGAACACAAAGCCAACCTCGAAGCCGAACAACTCGGCCTGCATCGCCAGGTCAGCATCGAAGTTTCGCCCGCCAACGTGCTGGGCATCGAACTCAACTAATACCACACGATTTACAC
>Ga0364881_10265_pt1 | contig 34908 bp, 18 predicted proteins | sample ExccelJu500001D4_5_FD_206923 | JGI IMG/M metagenome (GOLD analysis project Ga0364881, IMG submission 206923) | Enriched cells from Trout Bog Lake Hypolimnion, Wisconsin, USA - BchlTB.July30.5000.01.D4 | ecosystem: Environmental > Aquatic > Freshwater > Lake > Hypolimnion/Profundal zone | place...
CGGAAGTTAGTTTTCCTGGTTGCCTGCGGGGGGGGCGTTTCACGGATTTCTTGGATTGGTTGAATATCTCCATTTTCTGCTTGTCGCCAGGCATGCCGCCGATCTTAGCCTTGGCTCCGCTTTAACCGAAGCCTGACGTTACGCGTCAGAGATTCATGTAGGTTCGGTGGGGCCATTTTTCTTTCCACGTTTGGTCATTTCCTCGCGATACTCCACTTACTGCAACAGCCAGCGAACGGCCTCCGCGGCATCACCGGCCTGGTGCACCGCCAGGTTCTTCTCCGCGTCCGCCGCGTGATAGATCCGCCGCACCAGGGCAGGGGCCTCCGAGCCCTCGCCGGCGAGCCAGAGCTTCCCCGGCGCGCCCAGGGCAAGCATGCCCGGCAGGTCGCCGTATTTGGCTCCGCCGGGCAGGAAGTTGACGTCCTGGATCCGGGTGATGCCGGCGAACCGGAAGCCGCGGGTGTCGATGGCCGCGCTGGCCAGTGCGTTCCCGGCCTGGGCCCGGGCGGCGGCGGCCCAGGGCCCGGCGCCATTGAGGCCCACCAGGTGTAACGCCGTCAACCCCGGGAGCTGCCGCGCAAATTGAATGACGCTGAGCAGATCCTGGGCCCGCTGGGTGAACAACGGGTAGTTGTACCCGAAGGTATAGGCGGCCGCCTCCCGCGGATTGGGCACCAAACGGGCGCGCGTCACCGGTTGGCCGTCGGCGAGAAACTCGCCTTGAAAAAGCAGGTCCGCGCCGATCACCGTAAACCCGTGGTCGAGCAGTTCCTGGACGGCGGGAAGGGGACGCGCCGATCCCCCGGGCCGATTCTCGAACAAACCCGCTTTCCCTTGAGGATCGGCCCAGATCACGGCCTGGTGCCGGTTTCCCTTGGGTTCGAGGACGAGGAGAGGAAGTTCCTCGCCCTTGGAGGTTCGGCGCAGCAGTCCGGCCCGCTCCCGGTATTCGCCGCGGTCAACGTCGCGCGCGAGGGTGAACGCCACCGCCCCGGCATTGGTCAGATCCCGGCCGATCAGGACATCGAGCGCCCCGCCATAGACCTGCCGGAAGGTCTCCAGCGAGGCTTGGGCTTTCGTCAGCAACTGTTCATCGCGGTCCGTGATCCAGCGCAGGAGTTGACATTCGAAGTCCGGCCCCCCGGGCGGCTGCGGGTGCTGGCGGTCCCACACCGACAATTCCTGCGGGGTCGAGAACCGGTAGTCCTGCTCGACGATGGGCTCGGGGAGGCCGAGTTTGAGGTGGCGATTGAGCCAGGGGTACATGGCCGCGCGGCTGACGAAATTATAGTTGTGGCCAAACTGGATCAGCGGCGTGAGCGCGACGTTGGCGGGGGCGCCCAGGAGGGCGAAGTGTTGTTGGAGTTCCGGAAACCCCTTGGTGGGCATTTCCTTGGTCCAATCGTTGGCGGCGGTCATGCCGAGCGGCTTGGGGGCGAACAGGGCGGCAATCTCGACATTCCCGGTATCCACCCGCAGCAGGCAGGCATTTTCACAGGTACAGCCGCCCTGCATGGCGGTGCCGACCATCACCGCCGGGAACGCCACCGCCGGCCGGGGGTCGAGGGCGCAGAGGATGAAGGTTTGCGTCCCCCCTCCGCTGGCGCCGGTGACCCCGATGCGGGCGGCATCCACGTCCGGCAGGCTCAGCAGGAAATCGAGGGCGCGGATGGAGTTCCAGGTTTGGAGGCCCATGACACTCTGCAGGTGCGCCTCGGCCTGGGGGCTGAACAGGCCCCAGTTCGTCGGCGAATTCATCTCCGGCCGTTGTTTGGCGAAGCCGTGGGCCAGGCTGTGCGGGAGCTGCACGCTGTCCGCGTTGCCGATCATGTCGTAATGAAACACCACGCACCCCATGCGCGCCAGTTGCACACAACGGGCCTGCAACACACTGCGGCCACCCTCGGTAAAACGCTCCTCCCCCCGCTGGATTTCTTTGGCCACCTCCGCCGCGGGAGTATCCAAAAAAACGGCCGTTGTTCCAATGGCCATGGGGGCAGAGCACGCCGGGCAATTGGCCGGTCTTGCCCTTGGGCCGGTAGAGGCTGCCGGTCACAAAAAAACCGGGCACACTCTCAAAATAGACCTTCTCGATCGTGTAATCCTCGCGCTCCATCTTGCCATGGATCACCGGATGCAGCGGCGTTTTCTCCGGGAGAGGCCACAGCCCCAGCGAGACCGCCAACTCGCGGCGCACGCGTTCGGCGCGCACCGCCCAGGCCTCGCGCGTGGCGGACGGCTGAAACGGAAAATAGCCGTCCAGGTCCTTCAGCGCTTGGAGTCGCCGGTCGTCGGGCAACTGGCCTTCGGGCAAAACCCGCCCCGGCGCGAGCGGGGCGGCATCGGCGCCCCGTAACGGATCGGAGACGACGAGGGCGATGAGGAAAACGATAATAGTGCGCCAGGCGACCGGGGGCGCTCCGCAGAGATGAATGCGCTGTGTGACCATGATGTGGCGTTATGCTAGCATCCCTTCCCGGCGAAGGAAAGCGGGTGTTGGGGGGCGCTAGCCCTCATATTTCATACCGCCTTTGTAGCGCAGACTTTCCAGTCTGCCGTATCGCAGGTTTTCTAACCTGCGGGGCCTCGGAGCAGTTCAACACCCCGCCGACTGGAAAGTCGGCGAAACAGCAGGCTGGAAAGCCTGCGCTACGGGCGCCCGGCCTCTGTTGGCTCGCAAGACTATGAAATATCCGGGCTAGGGGGGGGGCGCCGGATCGGCGGGTCTTGACATAGAACCCCGATCTGGAGAGATTAAATCTATGAAAGCAGCGAGTGGCAGAGATTTCGAGAACTCTGCTGAGGGGCTGACCATAGCGACCGGGTGCTCGCCCGCCAACGGTCTCTTCCACGAAGCCGCTGAGAGCTTTGCCCAATCCGCCGGCCGCGAGGTGGCCAACCGCATGATGGCGAGCAGCGACACTCCCGGTGAGGCGCTGGCTCACGCCGGCGCCCTGGGCATTGATGACGTTGAGGTGGTTGACCGTTGATCGGAAGAATCATCGAGAAAGGAAACATGTTTCACTCTTGTTCGTGTCTTCGCCGTTTCGCGTGGGTGGTTGGTTGCGGCATCGCCCTCCCGCTCGCCGCACAGACTGGCGGCCCGCCACTGATTTGGGGCGCGCCCCAGCAAATTCTGACCAATTCGGGCATTAAGATTAGCGTTCCGGTTTCGGGGAGCGCGCCGCTGAGTTATCAATGGCTGCTGAACGGGGTGGCGCTGGCTGGAGCGACCACCAATCCCTATTGGTTGCCTACGCTCCAGCCGAGCCAGAGTGGGGCTTATTCGGTCGTGGTTTCCAACGTCCTGGGCGTCGCGACCAGCGCTTCGGCGACGTTGCTGATTCCCAATGTGATCAGCTTCAATTCGGATCCATGGAATCAAGAGGCCGTTCCCGGCGACCTGACCAACGTGGTGCAGATTGCGGTGGACGGTGGTGGCGGCTTGGCGCTCAAAGCGGACGGGACAGTGGTCGCCTGGGGAACCGACGATGTTCCCGCCGGCCTGACGAACGCGGCGGCAGTGGCGTTGGATTCGGGAGCGGCGGTTGGCCTGAGAGAGGACGGGACCGTGATCTCTTGGGGAATGCTCGCGGACCCCGTCGGAGACGCCAGTTTGTCCAACATTGTCGCGGTGTCAGCGGGGTATGGCTCCCGTATTGCGTTGCGAGCCGATGGGACCGTGGCCGTCTGGGGCGGATTTGCGAGTGAACTCACCGTGCCCGCGACGGCGACGAACGTGGTGCAGGTCGCCTCGGGCGATGTCCTTTGCCTGGCGCTAAAGGGAGACGGGACCGTCGTGGCCTGGGGTGACGGCCGGTTTGGTGAAACCAACATTCCGCCCGGGCTCGACCGCGTCGTCAGCGTGGCCACTGGTAACGGCCAGGTTCTGGCGCTCCGAGCCGATGGGACGGTGGTGGCGTGGGGATTTGGCCGGGGGGGAGAGTGTTCGGTTCCAGCCAACCTGGGGCCGGCAGTCGGGGTGGCCGCCGGCCAAGGACTCAGTGTGGCGCTCCAGGCTGACGGCACGCTCGTCGGGTGGGGGGAGAGCTTTGGACCGACCGGGCCGATTACGGGGTTGTTCACCAATGTGGTGCAAGCGGCCGCGAGCTATTATCGCTGGGCGGGGCTCTTTGGGAGCGGACCGCCCTTCCTCAGCCGCCCGCCGGTCGGCCGCACGGTCGCTGCGGGCTCCACGGTGGATTTCTTCATGACCGCGGTGGGCGGGATGCCCTTGGGCTACCAATGGCAGTTCAACGGCGTGGACCTGCCCGGGGCCACGCAAGCCGTCCTGAGTCTGACCAACGTCCAGGTGACGCAAGCCGGAGCGTACTCCGTGCGCGTCAGCAACGCCTTGGGGCAGGTCACCAGTGGCGCGGCGAACCTTACCGTGCTCGGGTTGGAGATCGTAAGTCAACCTCAGCCCCAACAGTGTTTCATTGGCTCGAGCGCGGTCTTTTCCGTGGTGGCCGGGGGGACGCCACCCTTGACCTATCAGTGGCAATTCAACGGCGCCAACCTGGTAGGCTGCACGAATAGCTCCTTGGTTCTGACCAACATCCAGGCCGGAGCAGCGGGAAATTACTCCGTGGTGGTCTCCCATCCAGGCGGGTCGGTCACCAGCGCGGCGGCCTTGCTTTATGTTTCCCCTTACCAGGTGACGGTCTGGGGGACCAATACACTGTTCACCCCCCAAGTGCCTTCGGACGTGGACCTGGTGGCGGTGTCCGCCGGCTTCTACTACAATCTTGGATTGAAATCCGACGGCACGGTAATCAGTTGGGGCGCCAACGCGGCGGCCGCGCAACCGCCGGCGGATCTGACCAACGCCGTGGCGGTGGCGGCCGCGAGCGATTTCAGCCTCGCGTTGCGGGCGGATGGGACGGTGGAAATCTGGGGTGTGAACGCCCCCGCCTTCACGAGCCTGGTCCAAAGCCTGAAGAACGTCGCGGCGCTGGCGGTGAGTCCCTGGAACTTCAGCCTGGTCCTGTTCGCCGACGGGACGGTTACGGGCTGGGGGGAAAATGGTTCCGGGCAGACCACGATTCCGGCGGGGCTGACCAATGTGGTTGGCGTGGCGGTGGGCGCCTTTCATAGCCTGGCGGCAAAAGGGGATGGCGCGGTCGTGGCCTGGGGGGACGATACCTACGGCCAGATCAACGTGCCGGCCAACCTCAGCAATGTGATCGCCGTGGCGGCGGGGGACTACCACAGCCTGGCGCTCAAGGCTGACGGCACGGTGGTGGCCTGGGGGCGGAGCAGTGAGGGGCAGACCTTGGTGCCCCCAGGGCTGACGAATGCCGCCGCCATCGCCGGAGGCGGCAACGAGAGCCTGGTCTTGAAGGCTGACAACACGGTGGCCGCCTGGGGCGAGTCCGGCAGCCACCTGGCCAATCCTCCCGCCGGACTTTCCAGCGTGGTGGCCATCTCGGCCACCGAAGGGTACTACATCGCCGTTCAGGGCGGCGGCCAGCCTTTTCTCACCAGCCAAATGGTCAACCGCAGTGTTACCCAGGGGGCCACGGCTCATTTCCGCGCCACGGCCTCCGGTCGGCTGCCGCTCAGCTACCAGTGGAGATTGAATGGCGCCAATTTGCCCGGCGCCACGAACGCGGTCTTCTCGCTGGCCGGCGTCCAACCCAGCCAGGCCGGCGCCTATTCCGTGGTGGTCACCAATGGCCTGGGATTTGCGGCCAGCCTTACCGCTGCCCGCTTGAGCGTCACCGAGGGCTCCGTTCCCGGTTTCGCTCCCGGCTCCCTGCTGCTTTCACCCGATGGCCAATTCCACCTCACTCTCCAGGGGGCTCCGCCCGGCGCGCGTGTCCTTCTCCTGGAGTCGATCAACCTCGTGGATTGGACCGTGGCGGCCAGTCTGACCAACACCGCGTCCCAAGTGATCTTCAGCGAGCCGGCCACCAAGAGCGGCAGCCGGTTTTATCGCGCGCAGATCGCACCCGCCGGACCCTGACCCAGCTTGGTGTTGCCGCGCCAGTCTCCGCGGTTCATCACACCTGTCCCGCCGGAGCCTCGGCGGAGGCGGAAAAGGGGTCGGTCATAACTATTTACATTTCTCACCCGGCTTGTCTCTTTTGGGCCAGAGCATTGGAGACGCTCGTCCACGCCCCCATCTTGAGCCGCTGCGCGATCCATTTCAAGGTCATGGTGCTCTCTTGCCGCACACGCCGCGCTATCTGCACCTTTTCCGGGTCGCCTTTGCGCCGTTGAGCCAGGTCCGATTCCGTCCAACCCCGTCGCCGCAGTTCCGCCACCACCAACCCCTCGGCATGCAGCGCATCGGCCTCGCGCAACTCAGGACCGTAGTGGTCCTTGCGCCGTTCGTGTATCTGCGCGAGCAACTCTTCCTTAAACTCCCGGCCACCTAAACACCAGCCCCGTTCCACGGCTTTCCAGTCGCCGCCCCGTGCCTCTTGGGTTCGGCGTTGTTCGAGCACACGCGCGAACTGCCGCCGCCCCGCCACGCTGTCTTTCGGAATCCGCCACTCCCCCAGCAACCGATCCACGCGCAGCCATTTGGGCCGGGTGCCCGGGGCCCGCAAATACTCCCCGTAGCTGCTCCACCCGTAGGACTCCAACGACCGCGTCGCCTCGACCAATTTCGCGCGCACCGGGTTGAGATGCACGTAATCGCACACCGTCTTGAGATAACCGCTGCCGCTGCCGTCCACCACGAGCGACTTGTAGCGCCCGCTGAAGAGATGGCCAAACTCCTGGTGCCGGCGATTGAAGCGGCTGGTGTAAGTCCCCAACAGCCACTTCATCCCCATGACCAGGTTAGGCTGTGGCGTCTCGATCACGAGATGAAAGTGATTGGACATAAGGCAAAAGGCGTGAACCTGCCAACCGGTCTTTTCACAGGCTTGCCCGAGGGTCTCCAGGAAACGCCGACGGTCACGATCATCTTTGAAGATGTGATCGCGCCGGTCTCCGCGGTTCATCACATGATAGATGGCGCCGGGATACTGCAGTCGCAACTTTCGCGGCATGGCAGAAATCCTGGCGTGAAGATCCACCTGTGTCAATATGCATGACTGACCCCTTCGCCGAATGACTGACCCCTTCGCCGAACAGTCCAGCGAACTGGTGGGCCTCGGCGACTTTGCGGCAGTAATCCGCTCCGACCGATGACCACAGGAACAAGTGGCCCCCTGCATCCTTCAATCGCGTCAGGGCTTCCGTAGCTCCTGGGAGTAACTTCCCGCTCGCGTCCAGCAGGGTAAGGTCAACGTCGATGAATACGTTCGCGTTCTTCATGTGTTGTTATGCCCCGGGACCTCGCCACCGAGCAATTGCTCCAGGGCCTGGGTGTAAACGTTTTGGGCCATCTCAGAAAGGGGTCGGTCATCACTATTTACATTTCTCACCCGGTTGTCTCTTTTGGGCCAGAGCTGAAGAGGTGATCGCGCCGGTCTCCGCGGTTCATCACACCTGTCCCGCCGGAGCCTCGGCGGAGGCGGATGATAGATGGCGCCGGGATACTGCACTCGCCACTTTCGCGGCATGGCAGAAACCCTGGCGTCAAGGTCCGCCTGTGTCAATATGTATGACTGACCCCTTCTCGAGCCTGTGTATGAGGAAGCCTTGGAGGAGGTCGATATCTTCAACGCAATGCCTCCCTGAGTTTGCGCCCGCAGGCTGGTGTTTCTCCGAACGCTCCGGCATAATCCGCCCGATGAAAGTGACGCAAGTAGCGGTATGCCCGAGCGAGGCCTCGAACCAGGCCGGGCGGCCGGCCTTGACGCCGGAACTCCTGGCGGCCAGCGGGGCCCGCTATTCGCGCAACAACGAGGGATTGGCCGCCATCCTGGCGCGCATCGATCCCCACGATCTCGAAAAATCGGTCGATTCCATCTTCAAAATGGTCGACTACGGGCACCAGTCCATCGCGGACATGGTCCCCGTGGCCATGTTCATCGATGGCATCTCGATCTGGCTGGCCTACTACCTCTGGACGCTCTGCCCGCTCGCGGGCGGGCAGGAATCCTCCACCCGGTATCTGAAAATGTCGGTCGAGGGCTTGATCCCGCCCGAGCGCCTGGGCATCCCCCCGAGCCAAACCGGGGAATGGACGGGGTTGATGGAGCGTTGTTTTCAAAGTTACCAAACCGCGTTGGCGGCTTGGGAGAAACTCTCCTTGGAACAGCCCGCGGTGATGGGCATCCCGCGCTGGCTAATCGAAGATGTCTCCAGCGCCGCCCAGAAGAAGGTCGCGCGCATGCGCCGCAATTTTGCCTTCGACCGGGCGCGGTATTTCCTGCCCGTGGCCTGCGCCACCAACGTCATGATGCTCATGTCGGCGCGGGGGTGGGTCCAACTCTGCCAGTATCTCCTGTCGCATGCCTTGCCCGAGGCGCGGCAGTTGGGAGGATTGGTGCGCGACGAATTGGCCTTGAGCGCGCCCCGGCTTCTCAAGCACGCCCGCGCCGCCGAACCCCACCAGCGCGCCCTGGAGGCGGAGTTCGACGCCCTCGTTCAAAGCGCCCGCTCCCAGCCGCTGCTGGAGTCCAGCCTCCAAAAACACCCCGACCAGCCGGCGGCCCCGTTCCTCTCGGTAATGCTCCCCCCCAACGTGTCCGGCCGGCAATTCGCCACCGATCTGGCGTGTCACCCGAACCGTTATGCCCCGGTCGGCAGCGGACTTCAGCGCACCAGCGTCCGCTTTGGTTGGTCGGCCGTCGGGTTCGCCGAAATTCGCGATCTAAACCGGCACCGGACCGGCACCAAACATTGTCCGCAGGCACCTGTCGGATTCTATCATGCTCTGGACCAATTGGATCCGGAGGACGCCCCGGGGATGTGGAGCCGCTTGCGCGGCGAGGGTGCGGTGGGGTTGGAAACGACCCTGCGGGCCAGCCGGCTCTTGCAGGCCGCCCAACCGACCTATATCTACTGGTCGCTGCTCGGCGCGCAATATCCCTTCGAGCACTTGACTACCGCTGACAAGTTCCTCTACGAGGCGGAGTTAAGGACGGGATTGGGCGCGCATTTCCGCTATGCCCGACACCTGCGCGATACCCTCGGCCTCTGGTATGAGAAGTTCCCGGAGACCCGGGGATTGGTGCTCGAAGGGAGCGCGGAGCCGGAATAGGCGGCGGGGCCGGTACAAAAAAACCGGGCTAGTCGGTCAGAGGATGACCAAAAAGCCCGGGGAATTTTCGAATTAAGTACAACAGTAGGATTACGTAGAACATCAGCCCGAACCTGTACCCGGGGTCCGAGCCGAAATCATAATTGGGCTGACAAAGAACAAACTTCTGCAATGCCCGCTAACTCTAAACCGCACCGGCCCGCAGGCCTGACGTGCGTCTATGCTCATATTAAAGCACAGAATCTAATCCGCGTCAAGTGGTTTCCACCAAATATTACCTGCACTTGGACGCCGCCGTAAGCGACTCAGGTTTCAATTCCGCTTACAGTAACTCAGACCATCGGAGGCCGCTTTCTATTCAAAGAAAGCAATCTTTTTTTCGCACATTCCTGTTTACAGGCGCACGCCCATTGTTAACATTCCCGTTGCGCACAGAAAAACCAGAAAATGAAGAAGATCGAGGCAATTATCAAGCCGTTCAAACTCGAGGATGTCAAGGAAGCCCTCTCGGGATTGGGCGTCGAGGGGATGACCGTGTCCGAGGTCAAGGGATTCGGGCGGCAAAAGGGGCATACCGAGATTTACCGGGGCAGCGAGTACACCGTGGACTTCTTGCCGAAGATCAAATTGGAACTGGTGGTCTCGGACGCCCTGGTGAGCGGCGCGGTCGACGCCATCGTGCGGGCCGCCAAAACCGGCAAGATCGGTGACGGAAAGGTGTTCGTCAGTCCGATCGAAAATGCCGTGCGCATTCGCACCGAAGAGACGGGTGAGAATGCGATCTGAAGTGCGGGTAGTTAGAGTTTCAGTGGGTAGCGGGTATGTGATTTAGCCGCGGCGGGGGGATCGTCCGAGTGTTTGAACCCTGCCCGGCCTGGCAGCAAAACATAACCGACGAGCAACCAATGAGCACACCCAAGAGCGTAATTGACCTGGCCAAAAAAAGCGGCGCCAGGATGTTCGACCTCAAGTTTGTCGACACCTTCGGCACCTGGCAACACTTCAGTTGTCCCATCCGGGAACTGACCGAGGAAATCTTCGAGGAAGGCCTCGGCTTCGACGGCTCCAGCATCCGCGGATGGAAAAGCATCGAAGCCAGCGACATGCTGGCCTTCCCCGACGCGGCGACGGCGTTCATCGATCCGTTCATGGCGGAACCCACCCTCTCGCTGACCTGCACCATCCACGAGACCGGCACCAAGGAGCCCTACAGCCGCGACCCCCGCGGCCTCGCCCAGAAGGCCGAGCAATACCTGGCCTCGACCGGGGTCGCCGACACGGCGGTGTTCGGTCCCGAGGCGGAGTTCTTCGTCTTCGACAACGTGCAGTTTGACTGCAAGAGCAACGGGACGTTTTACAGCGTGGATTCGGACGAGGCGGTCTGGAACACGGGCCGCGACGAGATGCCCAACCTGGGCAACAAGATTCGCCACAAAGAAGGCTATTTCCCCGTGGCTCCCTTGGATCAACAGCAGGACCTCCGCACCGAGATGGTGCTCGTGATGGAACAGTTGGGCCTGCTGATCGAACGCCAGCACCACGAAGTCGCCACCGCGGGCCAGGCCGAGATCGATTACCGATTCGACACCCTGGTCAAGTCCGCCGACGCCATGATGGTCTATAAGTACGTGGTCAAGAATGTCGCCCGCCGCCACGGAAAAACGGCCTGTTTCATGCCCAAACCGTTGTTCGGCGACAACGGCAGCGGGATGCACACCCACATGTCGCTCTGGAAGAAGGGCAAGCCGCTGTTCGCCGGGACCGAATACGCCGGACTTTCCCCCATGGCGCTTTATTATATCGGGGGCTTGCTCAAACACGCGCGGGCGCTCTGCGCCCTTTGCAATCCGACCACCAACAGCTACAAACGCCTGGTGCCGGGCTACGAAGCCCCGGTCAACCTCGCCTACAGTTCCCGCAATCGTTCCGCCGCCATTCGCATTCCGACCTACAGCGAGAATCCCAAAGCCAAACGCCTCGAATACCGCCCGCCGGATCCGGCGGCCAATCCCTATTTGGCGTTCGCCGCCTTGATGCTGGCCGGGTTGGACGGCGTGCTCAATAAGCTCGATCCCGGCGAACCGCTGGACAAAAATATTTACGAGCTGCCGCCGGAGGAACTCAAAAAAGTTCCCAATGTGGCGGGCAGCCTGGGCGAGGCGTTGGATTGCCTGGAAGCGGACCATGAGTTCCTGCTGAAGGGCGATGTGTTCACGCGGGATTTCCTCGAAATGTGGGTCTCCACCAAACGCAAGGAGCATGACGCCCTCCGGTTGCGCCCGCACCCGTACGAGTTCTTCCTTTATTACGATGTCTAGCGGCGAGCCTGGACCCGAAAAGGCGCCTCCTTCGCGGGGCGCCTTTTTTTGGCTTTGCGTGAAAAACGCCTGATTTTGCGGCAGATTATGGCTGTGAATAACGTGTGAATAAGTGTTAATATGTTATGCTGGAATCCGGGGCCAAAATTGCCTAAAACCATGGGGTCGGAAGAGACCCGGGTCCGTCGCTCTGGACCCCGGAAAAGCTTAATCGAGAGCCCACCGGATCTGTTATGTGTAAGTGCTTTAATAATAATAATTTACACGATATTCTGTCCCGCAACCCACTCCTGGTAGGAACCTTTGACAGGGGCTTGGCGATGTGAGAGAATTGGACGCTATTGGCTGAAGGCCAGGCGGCGGGGTCAGGGTTCAGTAAATAGTCAAGTGAATAAATCGCCCAGGAAATGGGCATTTTGGAACTAAATATGCAGGCTTCAGCAGAGAAAACTTGGTGTGCGGCGCAGGAACGTCTCCGGACGATGCTCAGCCCCGACACGTACAATTTGTGGTTCGCTCCCTTGAAGGCCTCCGAGCAGGAGAACGACAGCTTGGTGCTCGAAGTGGCCAACGAGTTCTGCGAAGTGTGGTTGGTGGAAAACTACCTCGATTTGTTGCGCGACGTGGTCGCCATCTCCTCGGGCCAGCGTTTGCAGATCAAGTTCAAGGTGAGCGCCGCGACGCCCGTGCCCGTAACCACGGCGCCACCGGTGGAAGTTCCGCCGGCGAAAACCAAGGCGCCCGAGGCCGGCAACAGCCGACGCTCGCCGCAAGAGGATCCGGGGTTCAATCCTAATAACACCTTCGACGCCTTCGTGGTCGGCAGCAACAACAACCTGGCCTGTGCCGCCGCTTTGGCCGTGGCGCAGCAACCGGGCAAATCCTACAACCCGCTCTTCCTGTATGGGGGCGTCGGTTTGGGCAAAACCCACCTGCTCCATGCCATCGGCCATTATGTGGGCCAGCACAAACGCGGGGCCAGGGTTGCCTATGTCTCGAGCGAAAAGTTCACCAACGAGTACATCGATGGCATCCAGAACAACCAGTTGGCCAAATTCCGCAAGAAATACCGCCAGAGCGATGTTTTGCTTATCGACGACATCCAATTCCTGGCCGGGAAAGAGCGGATCCAGGAGGAGTTCTTCCACACCTTTAACGCCCTGCACGAGGCCCACAAACAGATCGTCCTGACCTGCGACCGCCCGGCGAGCGAGATTCAGAACCTCGAACAACGGTTGGTTTCGCGCTTTGAATGGGGTTTGGTGACGGATCTCCAGCCGCCGGATGTCGAGATGCGCCACGCCATTTTGCGCAAGAAGGCGCAATTGATGGGGGTGACGCTCTCCGACGAGATCATGAGCTTCCTCGCCACGCGCATCCGGACCAACGTCCGGCGCCTCGAAGGCGCCCTCGTCCGGGTCACTTCCTTTGCTTCCTTGACGGGCGGCAAACTCACTCTCGAGGTGGTCGAGAACCTCCTCCGCGAAATCCTCCACGAAGAGGGTCGCACCGCCGTCAGCATCGATCTCATCCAAAAGAAGGTGGCCGAACAATACGATATCCGCGTGGCCGACATGACCAGCAAGCGGCGGCCCGAGAATATCGCCTTCCCACGCCAGATCGCGATGTTCCTCGCGCGGCATTTCACCGACTGCTCCCTCAGCGCCATCGGCGAGGCCTTTGGCGGACGGGACCACGGCACCGTGATGCACGCCTGCAAGCTCGTGAAAGACCGCATGGAAATCGACCCCGACGTGCGCCAGAAGGTCCTCTACCTCGAAAAGCAGCTCGCTCGCTGAATTAAGACCTTTGTCGCCACCTTTGTCGGACCCGATGGGTCCCGATAAAGGTGGCGAAAGAGGCCGGGTACACCCCCAACCCCCCGCCGCTCTGCGGACTTCCTGCCGCTGGTAACTCCGGCCGTTCGGAGGTTCACCCACCTCTTCCCGCCGCCAACTGCTTGGCCAGGCGGATGGCTGCGACCATGCTCGATGGTTGGGCTTTCCCCTGACCGGCAATGTCGTAACCCGTGCCGTGGTCCGGCGACGTGCGGATGAAGGGCAGGCCGAGCGTCCAATTGACCCCCGTCTCGAAGGTCACCATTTTGAGCGGGGCCAGGCCCTGATCGTGATACATCGCAACCACCGCGTCGTAATCCCCCCGATAGGCGTAGTAAAACAGGGCGTCCGCGCTGAGCGGACCCACCACATCGACGCCGGCCAACCGGGCCTGCTCGACTGCCGGACCGATGATCGTTTGCTCCTCGGTCCCCATATGGCCCCCTTCGCCGGCATGGGGATTGAGTCCGCATACTGCAATCCGCGCCCGCCTCAACCCTAAATCATGACAAGCCCGATTGGCTAAATCGATCACGAGCGCAATTCCCTCGCGCGTAAGCTGATCCGCAACCTTCCTGAGCGGGACATGCGTGGTCGCCAAGGCGACGCGCAGCCAGCGCCCCCGATCGTCTTCCCCCAGCAGCATCATCGCCGTCCGATCGGTCCCGGCGCATTGCGAGAGGAGTTCGGTTTGGCCGACGAAAGGGACTCCGGCGCAAACGATGGCTTCCTTATTGACGGGGGCAGTGACCACGGCATCGAGTTGTCCGGCCAGGGCGCGCCGGGCGCCGTCGCGTAGCCATGCCACGGCGGCCAGGGCGGCCGCCGGGGAACCGGTGGGCAGGCCTGCGGGGAGGGGATCGGTGGGTTGGTGGACCAGCAAGCGAGCGGCAGTACTCCCCGGTTCACGACCGGTCTCGATCGGCAGGTTCAACCCGAGCTTCGAGTTGAGTTCCGACACCAAGGCTGAGTCACCCAAAATAAGGTAACGAGCTGCATCCCGGGACCATTCCCCGGCGATGGCCTTAAGGGTGACCTCGGGGCCGATGCCGGTGACGTCGCCCAAGGTGATGCCGATCCAGCCGGTCATGGCCTTAGAAATAGCGCCAGAAGGTCTTTTTCTTGAGCTTATCGATCCACTGCCGTTCGAGCCGGGAACGCTCGGAGTCGGTCAGGTCCCGTTCGATCTGGTCGTGGACCTCGGTCAAAGGCGTATAGTGGGCGAGTTGGACGTCCTCGACCAGCATGATGTAGTAGGCGTCCGAGGCATCGATGATCTGGCTGCGTTCGCCGGGTTTCAGGGCAAAGGCGCGATCGGCCAGGTCCTTACGAAGGGCGGTCCGATCGGCCCAACCGAACAAGCCGCCTTCGCTGCGCTGCGCGCCCTGGGAATACTGGCGGGCCACCTCGGAGAAATTGCCGCCGCCGGTCAGTTTGGCGAGGGCTTCCTCGGCCCGTTTGCGGGCTTCGGAGGGGTCACCGCCATCGGTCGGCTTGTTCAAGGCGATCATCCGCAGCTTGACGCGGTCGCCAAGCTTGAAGCTCTCCAGGTGTTCCTGGTAATAGGTTTCGATGCGGTGAGGGGAAATGATGATCTTCTCGGGGGAAATGGTGTGGCGCCGCATGAGGCCCTCGATGATCTGTTCGCGTAGGCGGAGCCGGTATTTGTCGAACGTGGTACCCTCCGCTTCAAGGGTCTTGATGAGGACCATCCGCTCGCCGAAGGCGCGGACGCGGCGCTGCACCTCGTCATCAATGTACTTCTCGGGAATGGAGAGGCTGGCCACTTTAAACTCGTGAAGGATGAGCTGGCGCTCGAGGAGTCGCTCGACGATATCGCGTCCGGCCTCGTCCAATTTCTGGTCCAGCACCTTCGGTTGGCGGGCGTAGTCGCGCATCAGTTCCTCGCGGGCACGCTTGAGGTGATCCTCGATCTCCTGCTGCGTAATCACCGAGTCGTGAACGACGACCTGGATGGCGTTAAGGGGTCTGTCCTCTGCCTTGACCGCGGTGGCCGCACCCACGACCGCTGCTGCCGCCAGTATGGTACAAATCAGCTTCATTGAATGATGTGGTGATAGTATGACTCCGCGCCGGGGCGGTCAAGGGGTAGAGTTCGATCTTTGATCGGCGCCGGGCGGGCTCACCCGCCCCCCGGCTCGCTTCAGCCAGACCAGGAGAATGCTGATGTCCGCGGGGGAAACGCCGGAGATGCGCGAGGCCTGCCCAATGGTGGCGGGGCGGATCTCGCTCAGCTTAATGCGAGCCTCCGGCCGCAGGCTGGGCACAGTGGCAAAGTCGAACGTCGCCGGGATCTGTTTATCCTCGAGGTTTCTGAACTTGGCGATCTCGTCCTCCTGCCGGCTGATGTAACCGGCATACTTGATGACGATCTCGACCTGCTGGACATAGTCTGGCGCCAGGTCGGGGTTGCGTTCCGGCAGGTCGGCGTAAGCGACCTCGGGGCGGCGCAGGAGTTGGGCGAGGGTTTCGGAACCCACCCGGGTGGATTCGAGGCGGGCAATTTCGGCGTCAACGCCTTGGCGTTTGGCCCGGACCTGGGCGGCTCGCCGTTCGGGGAGCAGCCCGATGTCGCAGCCGAGCTGGGAGAGCCGGAGGTCGGCGTTATCCTGGCGCAGGAGCAAGCGATACTCGGCGCGGGAGGTGAACATGCGATAGGGTTCGTTGGTGCCCTTGGTCACGAGGTCATCGATAAGGACACCGATGTAGGCCTGGTCGCGGCCCAGGATGATGGGGGGCAGGCCACGGACGCGGCGGGCGGCGTTGACGCCGGCCATGAGGCCCTGGGCGGCGGCCTCCTCATAGCCTGAGGTTCCGTTGATTTGACCGGCGAGGTAGAGGTTCCGGCACGGTTTGGTTTCGAGCGAGGGGTGGAGTTGCGTGGGGAAAGCAAAGTCGTACTCGACCGCATAAGCGGGCCGAAGGATCTCCGCTCGCTCGCAACCGATGATGGTGCGGACCAACCCCACCTGGACCTCGAACGGGAGCGAGGTCGAAAAACCGTTCACGTAGATTTCGTCGGTGGCGACCCCCTCGGGTTCGAGGAAGATCTGCTGACGCTCCTTTTCGGGGAACTTAACGATCTTATCTTCGATGGAGGGACAGTAACGCGGTCCGACCCCTTGGATGATCCCGGAGTAGAGCGGGGATTTGTGGAGGTTGGCGTTGATGAGGTCGGCCGTTTCGCGGGTGGTGTAGGTAATGAAACACGGCAGTTGCCCGTTGAGCCGGGCGAGGATGGAACCGGGGGGGTAGGTTCCGGAGCCGGGGACGACGGAATGTTCCACGTGGAACATTTCCCGCAAGGCCCCCCCGGAATGTTCCACGTGGAACAATTCATCCTTCCAGTGAGTGAAATACGGCACCGGCTCGTCTCCGGGCTGGATCTCTGTCCGGGAAAAGTCGAGCGACCGCCGGAGCAGGCGGGGTGGGGTGCCCGTCTTGAGCCGGCCCAGCTCAAGTCCCGCCTCCCGCAGGGAGGCCGACAACCCGGTCGCGGCGGCTTCCCCCGCCCGGCCGCCGGACTGCTGATTCAGGCCGATGTGCATCAACCCCTTCAGAAAAGTCCCGGTGGTGACAATCACCGTTTGCGACAGGTATTGGACCTCCAAGGTGGTTTCGACGCCATAGACGGCGCCATCCCGAAACAGGAGTTTGGCGCATTGGGCCTGACGCAGGTCCAGATTCGGCTCCCGTTCGCACACCCACTTGAGCCGGAACTGGTAGGCCTTCTTGTCGCACTGCGCCCGGGGGGCCCAAACCGCCGCCCCCTTCTTGCTGTTCAACATCCGGAATTGCAAACCCGTCAGATCGGTGGCCAACCCCATCTCTCCGCCCAGGGCGTCCACCTCGCGCGCCAAGTGGCCTTTGGCCAAACCCCCGATCGCCGGGTTGCAGGACATCTGGCCGACGGTATCGGCGTTGATCGTGAGAAGCAGCGTTTGGCAACCCATCCGCGCGGCCGCCAAGGCAGCCTCGATTCCGGCGTGCCCCGCTCCCAGGACGATCACCTCATACGATTTCGGATAGACAAACATGCAAGAACTTTCCCGGAGCGCCACACTCGGGTCCGGCCTCCGTGGTTGACTGAGATCCGCCAGGCTGCCGGGGACGACGCCCGGTTTACGACCGCAGCGTGAATTTGACCGTAGCCGGCGAGATCCCGCCGGTTTGACCCACGCCTCGATCGGCATTGGCGCTCAGGTGCCGGCAGATCTTGAAAATCGTCTCCTCCTCCCCGTCTTTCCGGAGACCCGCGGCGATCTCCGTGACTGAGGCCCCGTCCGGATGCTGTCCCAGGTACTTGACGATTTCCGCTTGGAGGGCGATGACCTCGGCGGCTGCGATCTTCCCAGCCTCCACGCCCGGTTGGTGATAGGCGTTCACGTTGATCAATGTGGCATAAAGCCCGACGGCCCGCTCGAACAGGGCAATCAGGACCCCTACCGAGAAGGCGCTGACCTCGTCGATCGTCAACGTGATCGACTCACGATCACTCTCGTACAGCGCGGTGCGCGTGCCCAAAAAGAACCCGCTGAGATAATCTCCCGAGGTCACCCCGGGTTCCACCTCCAGCGAACGGCCATCCCGATCGCGTAAGACCTCGATAAAGGTGACGAAGAAGTTATTCAAGCCATCACGGAGTTGCTGGATGTACGAGTGCTGGTCGGTCGAACCCTTGTTGCCGAGCAAGGTAATGCCTTGGTTTACCACGACCCTATCCAGGTCGAGTTTCTTCCCAAGCGACTCCATGATCAATTGTTGGAGATACTTGGAAAGCAGCTCTAAACGGTCTTTATAGGGCAAAACAACCATGTTTTTATCACCTTTACCGTTACCGATGTAAAACCACATCAAAGCGAGCTGAGCCGCCGGATTGGTCTTGAAGCTCGTGCCGCGCGTCACCTGGTCGCAAGCTCGGGCCCCAGCCAGCAGGGCGTCGATGTCCAGCCCTTGCAACGCGGCGGGGAGCAACCCGACGGCGGAGAGCTCGCTGGTCCTGCCGCCTACCCAATCCCACATCGGAAACCGGCGGAGCCAGCGGTCGGCCTGGGCGACATGGTCCAGCTTGCTGCCGGCGCCCGTGATGGCGACCGCGTGGGCGGCGAAACTCAAGCCGGCACGCTCATAAGCGGCCGCCGCCTCCAGCATGCCGTTGCGCGTCTCCTGTGTGCCGCCAGACTTGGAGACGACCACGGCCAGGGTCTGGCCGAGGTTCCGTCCAATCTGGGCGAGGACCTTCTCCATGCCGTTCGGGTCGGTGTTATCAAAGAAGAAGGGGGCCAGTTTGTCGGTGCCGGGCTGGCCGAGGGCGAGGGCCACGAATTGCGGTCCGAGGGCCGAACCGCCAATCCCGATCAGCAGGACATTCTTGAACGGGCCGGTAGCGCCGCGGACCCGGCCGTCATGGACCTCGACGGCGAAGGCCTTCACGGCGGCGACGGTCGCTTCGATCTCCGCCCGCAACTCAGGCTGCGGGGCCAGCGCCGGGTGCCGCAGCCAGTAATGGCCGACCATGCGTTTCTCGTCCGGGTTGGCGATGGCGCCCGCTTCGAGGTCTTTCATTTTGGCGAAGGCCGTTTGGAGCCGCGGCTCCATCGACGCCAGGAAGCCCTCGGTAAATTTCATGCGGCAGAGATCCAGGGCCAGGCCCAGCTCGGGGAACTCGGTGTAATACTGTTGAAACCGTTGCCAGAGTTGTAACTTTGAATTTTTCATAGACTCAACGACCAGCAGGCTACCACACCGCGGGGCCGGATGACACCTCGAAAGCAACGCCCGCGCGGCGGCGCGAACCACGGCGATCTTTCTTTCATTTTTCCTGAAAGGATTTATCCGGCGCCGCGAATTATGGATAGAGCATGAGTAATGCGTATGGAAACCATAACACATCTTTTTAACCCATGACGCGGCCCGGCCGCGTTGCCACCACTGTGCGAAACCGCATGATATTCCGATGGTTGGGAGCCCTGGCGCTGGGGGCGTTTTGCGCCACCACACGGGCGCAGGTGCCGGCGGTGCTGAATTACCAAGGGCGCGTGTTGGTCGGCGGCGCCGCGTTCACGGGGATCGGGCAGTTGAAGTTTGCGCTGGTCAGCGGCGACGGGAGTCAAACCTATTGGCGTAATTCGCCGGATCTCAATAGCGACGGGCAGCCGGACACCAGCGTGGCGGCCAATTTCAGCGGCGGCTTGTTCAGCGTGGGGCTGGGGGATACGAACGCGGCGGGCATGGGGGTGTTGCCCCCCGGGGTTTTTACCAACCCGGCGGTGTGGCTGCGGATCTGGTTCAACGACGGCTCCCACGGCGTCCAGCAACTCGCGCCCGACCAACCGCTAGTGTCGGCGGGATACGCCCTGATGGCGGGGAACGTGGCGGACGGGGCGATCACCGCGGCCAAGCTTTCCACCAACGCGGCCACGGGGCTGACGGCGGCGCTGAGCGCGCAAGTGAGCGTCCTGGCGGCGCAGGTGGGCGTGCTGTCCAACCTGGCCAACACGCTTTCCAATCAATATAGCCAGACCATCGCTGCGGGGGTCACGGCCGCGTCGGCGGATCCGCAGGACGCGGGTTTGGCGGCGAAAGGGTTTCAACTGATCAGCACGATTCCCGCGCCCGCCTGGGTGACCTCGAGTGCGCCCGGCGGGCCGTCGCCGCGATCGGGCCAGGCGGGGATTTGGACCGGGCAGGCGTTGCTCGTGTGGGGCGGCGCGCTGGGGTCGGGCGGAGATGGTGCTTCCGGGGGAAGCTACGACCCCGTCCAAGATCAGTGGCAGTGGCTGACGACCATTGGGGCTCCGGCGGCCCGGAGCCAGCATACCGCCGTCTGGAGCGGCCAGGAGATGTTGGTGTGGGGCGGTTTCGGCAGTGGCGGTTTTCTCAATACGGGCGGACGCTTCAACCCGAGCAACCAGCTTTGGTCGTTAGTGAACCCGACGAATGCGCCGGCCGGCCGCGCCGGCCACGTGGCCGTGTGGACGGGCGGGCGGATGCTGGTATGGGGCGGGCGCAATTTTCTGGGACTCTTGGGTGATGGCGGGCTGTACGATCCCGCGGCGGACCAATGGACGGGTTTGCCGTCGACCGGCGCGCCCAGCCCGCGCTCGGGCGCGGCCGCGGTTTGGACGGGCGGCCACCTGGTCCTTTGGGGTGGGGAAAACGAGCAAGGGGCGCTCAACACGGGCGGGCAGTTGGTGTTTAGCACCAATGGCCAGCCGGCCGCGTGGCAGGCCCTGAACTCGAGCAACGCTCCCTCAGGGCGCACCGGGCACACCGCCGTATGGACCGGCCAGAAACTGCTCGTGTGGGGCGGCCAGGCGGGGGGCGAATTCCTGGGCGATGGGGCCGCCTACGACCCCTTAGCCGATGCCTGGTCGGCCATCACCTTGACCAACGCCCCAGGACCCCGGGCCGCGCACAGCGCGGTGTGGACCGGGCGGGAAATGTTGATCTTCGGGGGCGAGACCGCCGCGGGGACAGTGAACGACGGCGCGGCCTATGACCCGGCGGCCGATCAGTGGCGAGCCCTCAGCGGCGGCGGCGGTCCACAGGCCCGCAGCGGCGCCACCGCGGTTTGGTCGGGCACCGAGTTTATCTGCTTCGGCGGGTTGGACAACGGCGCGCCGCTGGCCGCGCTCCAGCGCCTCAATCCTCAGCCTGCCTGGTACCTTTATCGCAAACCATGAGAACCAACGCTCCGATCTTCCGCTTTTTACCGCGGTTCGCCCCGCTCTTGCTGGCGTGGTTGATTCCCGGTGCCGCCCACGCCCAGTGGCAGACCCGCTCCATCCTGGTCAAGCCCGGGTGGACCGCCGTTTACCTCGACGTGGACGCCTCATACGCGACCCTGGATCAACTCGTGGGGTCGGATCTGAACAATCCGATCACGCAGATTTGGCTTTGGCAGCCCGCGCCGGCCATGCAGATCGTCAGCAGTCCCCAGTCGCCCACGCCGCCGAACAGCCAATGGGGTAATTGGGCGCGCCTGAGTCTCGGCCTGACCAGTTCTTTCAACACCCTGGTCGCCAACAGCGCTTACCTGGTGTTCTCGAGCGCCAGCACCAACTATACCTGGCGCGTGCTGGGCAAACCCGTCCCGCCCCAATACACCTGGAGCACGGCCGGGCTGAATTTCCTGGGATTTCCGACACGCCCCGTCAATCCGCCCGCCTTCGACGCTTTCGTGTCGCTCGCCCCCTCGTTGCAGGGGGCGACTCAGATCTACCAGTACCCTGGCGGCAACCTCGGTCCCGCCAACCCGGCGCGGTTGTTCGCCTATCATGCGACACCCGTCACGCGCGGGCAGGCCTTCTGGGTGCGCCCGGCCAGCGCGAACAGCTATTACGGCCCCTTCGCGGTGGACGTGCTGAGCAGCGCCGGGGTCAGTTTTGGCACCGCCTCGAGCCAGTACAGCATCGGCTTGCGCAATACGACCGCGACCAACGTGACGGTGTCGCTCAACCTGATCGCGTCGGAGGCGCCGCCGGCCGGCCAACCGTCGAATCTGGGCGTGCCGCCGCTGCTCCTGCGCGGCGCCCTAAACACCACCAACCTGACCTACGCTTATAGCAACCTGTCGGTCGGCACCGCCCAGACCTGGGTGCTGGCCCCACAGGGCCAGGCGGGCTCGTCGATCACCGTGGTGCTGGGGCTGAATCGGTATGTCATGACCAACACGCCCGGGGCACTGTTCGCGGGCATCCTGCAGTTCACCGATTCCTTCGGCTTTACCGAGGTGGACGTGCCGGTGTCGGCCCAGGTGGCCACGACGGCGGGGTTGTGGGTGGGCGACGCCAGCGTCACCCAGGTGCGCAACTATTTGAAAGTGTATCAGACGGATACCAACAACGCGCTGGTGGTGTCGAGCAACGGGGCGTACATCGTGACCAGTGTGACGACGAATTTCGGAGCGGTGGCCTGGCCCTTTCCCCTGCGCCTGATCGTGCATAACGACGGGTCCAATGCCTTCCTGCTCCAGCGCGTGTTTTACGGGTTCAATACCCAGAGCAACACCATCGTGGCCACCAGCGAGACGGTGCTGGACCCAAATCAACTGGGCAGTGCGCGCCGGATTTCGGCCGCCCACCTGCCTTGGACCAGCGCGAACACGCCGTGGCCGTTCATCGGCCAGCTTGGTCCGGGCGGCACGCTCACCACCACGGCGCCCTTGCCCTACGACGACCAGGCCGCCAACCCTTTCCTGCACACTTACCACCCGGACCACGACAACCTGGACGCCACGTTCTCGACCAAGCTCCCGCAAGGCTATGAATCTTACGGCATCAATCGGCAGATCACCCTGAACATCACACCGCCAGGGAATGATTTCACCAGCCTGACGACCGCCAGCCAGGCGCTTTCGGGCAATTACCTGGAAACCATTACGGTGGCGGGCCTCGGGGGCGCTTCCCGGAACTTTGACGTGAGCGGGGTTTTCACCTTGACACGAATGAGCGCCATCTCAACGCTGACGCGCCCCTGAACCCACCCCTGTGAGCCCGCTACCACAAACGATCGAACTGGACCTCTGTTATCGCACCTAACTCTCGACCATCAGCCAACTCTATGAATACCCAACCTTATTTCACGGCGTTACGCCGGATCGCGATCGCCCTATTGCTGCTGCCGGGGCTGGCCTCCCTTCGGCTCGCGGCGCAAACGACGCCGAATCCGCCCGGCCAGATCAGCTACCAGGGGTTCCTGGTGGATGCGAACGGCCTGGCCCTGGGCACCAACACCCCGGTGAATTACGACGTGATTTTCCGCCTTTGGAACGCCTCCAGCGGTGGCAGCAACCTGTGGGCCGAGCTGCAAACCGTCACCGTCGACCGCGGCTACTTCAGCGTCATGCTGGGCCAAGGGAGCAGCTTCGACGTGCCCTGGACGAACAACCTCACCGCGTTCTTCACCAACCTGGATGCCTCGGATCGTTACATTGAGATAACCGTCCGGGGCCTGCCCGGCGGCGACACGGTGATCCAGCCGCGGCTGCGGTTGCTGGCTTCGCCCTACTCGTTCCTGTCGTTCGACTCGCGGAATTCGGACCGGCTCGGGGGCTATGACTGGAGCGCGGTGTTTACCGATACGGGCAACCCGATCACCGGCACGATCCCGGGCAGCAAGATCGCCGCGGGCGCGATCGGCGCGAGCCAGATCGCCTACGGGGCGGTGGGCTCCGCCCAGATTGCCACCAATTCCATCAGTTCCGCCCAAATCGAGGCTGGGGCGGTCGGTACCACCCAGATCGCCGCCGGGGCGGTCGGCACCGCGCAAATCGCGGCCGGGTCGGTGTATGACTACCAACTCGCGCCGCCGCTGTCGCTCTCGGCCGATGCGGGGGGCTTCTTTGGGCTGGGGGGGTACATTCCGGGATCCGTGCTGGCGCTCACCAATACCTCGACCGGTTTCTATGCCGGTGACGGTCTGCTAGTAGGTGGGGCGACGGCGATTGCAGCCTACGCCCAATCCGGGGCGCGCGCCTACATCGCGGGTTCGGGCGGCAGTTCGTTTTACGGCCCCACCGGCGACGGAACCTCGGCAACCATCGCCGGCGCGAACGGCGGGACCTTTAGTATTTCGGGATATTCGGCCAGCCTGGCCAACTCGACCAGTGCCGCCACCTTCACCAGCTCGGCGGGGCCGACGGCGACCCTGGCCGGGGGGTATGGCGGGGTGTTCCAAAGCGGAACGGGCATTGCCTACCTCGGTGCCGGGGTCTGGTCGGCGTTCTTTTATGGCGGTCCAGTATATATGGACCAAGGGCTCAGCGTGCACGGCACCCTGTCCAAGTCCGCGGGCTCGTTCAAGATCGACCATCCGCTGGATCCGGCGAACAAGTATTTGTATCACTCCTTTGTCGAGTCACCGGACATGAAGAACATCTACGACGGGGTGATCGTCCTGGATGGCAACGGGGAAGCCCAGGTGGAGATGCCCGCGTGGTTCCAAGCGCTGAACCAGGACTTTCGCTATCAACTCACCGCCATCGGCGGTCCGGGGCCGAACCTCTACATCGCCGAGGAAGTCACCGGGAATCATTTCAAGATCGCGGGTGGCGCGGCGGGGTTGAAGGTCTCCTGGCAGGTCACCGGCGTGCGGCATGACGCCTATGCGAACGCGCACCGGATCCCCGTCGAGGAGGAGAAACCGGTGGCCCAGCAGGGCACTTACCTGCACCCCGTGGAGCAGGGACAACCCGCGGAGAAAGGACTGAGTCCCCTCGCCGAGACCAAGACCCCCGGGTCGCAGCAATGATCCCGGGAACCTCCGTCCCATGCGTTTGATAACTGTCGCTGGTTAGGGATTGAACCTATGACCACTCCAAGTTTTAGCAGCCGGTTGCGGGCCGCGGCGAGGCCCGCCGTGCTTGCCCTCGGGTGTCTCTGCCTGTGGCGCGAGGGGGCGGCCCAGACGCCGCCCCTCGAATACCGCCAGAGAGACCTCTTGTTCAACACCGAACTGCCGTTGGGCCTCAACTGGCAGTCTGGGGCCGGGGTTCCCCTGTCCGCCACCAACCACGTCCCGCCGGGGTCCGATGGCCGGGCCCCCACCGTGTCGCAGCAAATCAGCCTGGGTTTAACCACCGCGCCGGCTTCCCCCGGGCAGTTTCGCGCTTTCGTCGGAGTTTCGGCGATCCCGGTCCAGGGCACGACCAACTTCAGCACGAACCTCAACTTCGCCGCCAACGCGAAGAACCTCCATTGGCCCCACGGCACGGACGTTAACGGGAACCTGACGCTGGTCCTGCGATCCGCGCAGGTGGGTGCGCCGCAACTCGGACAACAGATCTCGTTCCTGTTCGGCTCGGTGATCCCGGTGCCGAGCACGGATGAATACGGGGTGACGCTGACGAACATCGCCAAGGAGAATTATTGGCTGCCGCAACCGTTCACTACCAACGGCTACACCAACGCCCCGTATTATTGGAGCCCCAACGCCCGCGCCGTGTTTGCCATCCAGGCCGGCGGGATCGACATCACCTGGATGAAAGCGTTGCCGTCGCTCGCCCTCCCGCCCGATGCGACCAACTACGTCAATCAGTCCGGGGTCTGGTACCGGTTGTATCCGGTCCATTACCTCGTGTCGGGCAGCCCGGCCAAGCCCCCGCAGAAGATCTACTGGACCGAGGGCAGCTTTTTCAACCTCGGCAAGGCGGTGGATGTGCCGCAAGGCAGCGTCAGCCAGGTGAACGTGGTCTATAACCAGAGCTTTCCGCGGCGCGTGGCGCAGGCCTACCAGGACCCGGCCAACGTACCGGTGGCGGATACCAACACCCTGACGGAGACCCGCACGTTGTGGTTCGACAGCACGGGCGTGCAGAGCCAGATCCACGCCTACAACGCGGAAGGCCGCGTCTTTGTGGAATTGCTTGGGGAGTTGCATGCCGACGGGGTGACGCGGGTGTTCCTGGGTTACGAGATCGTGGACGTGTTCAAGCAAGCCACGGCGCAGGATGTGACGGTGGCGTTGGGCGAGCGCCTTACCGCGTACCCTGACGGCCGGGACGATTCCTTCCTGAACCCCTCGCCGCCCACGCAAACCTCGAGCCAGCCGTTTTATTACCAGCAGCAGAGCGCCGTGAGCAGTGGCCGCACCATCTTGTATGCCACCTGTGAAACCAAGAATCTCAACGATCTCCAAATGCATTGGCTCATCGCCGGCGTGGGCGGCTTGCGCTGGCCCTATGTGTTCGCCCGGTATGAAGAGGTCTGGCCGGCGGATGTCAGGCGCTACAGCCACTATCTCCGTCCGCTGGTGCCCACCGAGGCCCAGGCCCAAGCGACGGCCGTGGCGTTGCCCTCGCAATACGCCCCGTTTATTCAATACCAGGATCCGCTGGACCAACCCCGCGCCAAGTTGATCAACAGCTCCTCCTTTTATACTTTCCTGACGCCCGCCTATCCCGTCCACCGCACCCTGTTGCGTTTCACGCTCAGCGACCAGGTCTGTTTCGAGCGCGTGTTCTCCTGGCTGGACTCGGCCATTAAGACTAACTCCCTCCTGGCCGGCACCCTGGCGACCAACCTCGCCGCCTGGAACACGAACAGCGGGCTGATGGATTTCAGTTCGGCCGTGTTCGCCGCGCCGCGCCTGGTCAACCAGACGGTCAATGTCGGCACGCGCATCGTGCCGCCGGGGGACGAAATCTGGAGCGGGACCAACTATTGGGCGGGATACCTTCTTCAAACCAACGGTACTTCGTTTAATCCGAGCGCTTACGCGGACCCCTTTGCCGTGGGTTTTACTCAGGCCAATCAAGGTTCCATCATACCGGTGAACGCTATTCCCGGCCACAACGCGCTGGAAGTCTGGTGGTTCCGGGTGAACAACGCTTTCGATGGCTCCCGCGGCCTGGTGCAGGTTTACTGGCCCGAGGTGATCGGACATTATGCGTTGCAATGGCCGGCGGCCGCTCCCGAAATCATCCTGGCCAGCAATGCCGGCAGCGGTCCGTTGGACAGCCTTCGCGCCAAAGGCGCCATTTATTACCAGAATGATCCCTCCTTGCCTGGCTATAACCCCAACGAGGAGCACGCCGTGATGCTGGGCGGCCAGGCGTACGCCTTGCGCGACGATCTGAATATTACCAACACGGTGGGATATTCCTCCGACCCGTTCGTGCTGATCGCCTACACCGATGCCGACGGACGCCCCTCGATGGCCACCTTCAAGGTCCGTCGGGAAAAACCGGAGGCGGGCATCCTGTTCGATTACGTGCGGGAGGCGGGGTTGCTCTTGCAGGCCCCCATGCCCCTGCCGCTGCTCGAAAAACCCCTCGAAGGTCCCAGCGGCAGCGTTACCAATTACAACACCGAACCGCCGGCGATTTCGGGTGACCTCCCCGTCGGTTGGGACCCCGGCGCGAGCCCCGGGAGTCCGTACGGCCATTACCGCGGCTTTACTTATCGCGATCGGAACAACGATTTCTGGATCTATCGCGGGGTCCATGCGGGTTTGCCGCCCCTCCAGGCCGGCGATTACAATGTCACCAACAACTCGTTCGGCCCGCTCCCGCCCGCCCAGGCGGTGCTGGGGAGCGCGTTCGCCTACTACCTCCACACCTCGCGCCGCACCGAGTCGCTGACGGTCGCCGCGAATTTCCTCCCCGGCGGGTTGAGTTTTTCCAACGGGTTGAGCGGGTTGGCGATTGTCGGCACCCCCACCACCGCGGGGTCGAACTACCTGACCCTCACCATCCAGGACAGCGGGGACAACAGCACGGTTACCAATTACCTTTCGCTCAGCGTTGTGAGCAACGGCCTGGTGGCCACTCAAGGGCCTCTGGTGATCACCAGTACCAATCAATATTCGGCGGCGCTGGTCACCTATACCAATCGCCCGCCGCACCTGGCACAGGCGCCCACTCCGACCAACAGCTTCACCATGCGCTACTACTACAAGACCCTGCCCGGGTTCGCCTGGCCCGGTCTGGCCAGCCCGCCGCCTGCTGGTTCCGTGGTGCCTTATCTCAGGCCGATGACCAACGGCGTCTATGCCGGCGATCCGGCGTCGAAGTTCACCCCCAGCTTGAGCATCGTCTTCCGGCCCGTCTGGCCTTCGTTGATCAGCGGCCCCAGCGGGGCGATCCCGCTGCCGACGCTCTCGGCCGGCGAAACCCTCGCCAATGCCAGCCATGGACTCGCGGCCGTGCGCGGCCAAAGCAGCGTGCAGGTGCTCTACCAGCAGTCGATTGCCCTGAACCTCAGCAACGCCCCGGCGAGCGTCGTGCTGCACGATCCCACCGTCGCCAAGAAGTCCTACCTGGGCCCCCTGCCGGCCAGCGTGCAGACCAGTTCGTACCAAGGGCGCATCTATTTCCCGGTGCTCCCGCCGCACCTGGTAAACCGCCTCTATTACGATCCCGGCAGCAGCAACCTGGTGTTCCAGGGCCAATTCGTCAACGACACCGTGGGGGACAGTTATCTCCTGCTCAACGTGCTTCGGGGAGCGGATCTGACCGCGGTGGACGCGCTCTGTTACCTTGGGGACCCCGCCGGTTCCACCTGGCTCGCCGCCGTCGCTAACCTCAGCACGCCGGTTTACACCTTTTTCCAGGACCCCACCCGCCCTGGCAGCTATGTGGTCAACACCAACCTGACCGTGACCCGCTATGTGGCCGACCTGGTGGAAATCACCAATTCGGACACTCAGGTCGATTCCTACGCCCTGAGCGCGACCGGCCCCGGTTTCGGGTACGTTACGTACATTACCGCCAACGGGTCGAACCCGGCCCATGCCACGGATCCCGTCACGGTGTATATCGCGCGGGTGGCTCCGCCGCTCTACCCGGGCGAAATCAAGACCCTGGCCGCCCCCAACCCGCTGAGTGAGTTGACCACGTTCCAGCACAGTGTCGATTTGGCCGGACGCACGGACAACTATATCTACGATTGGCGGATCATGCCGCCCGTGGACGGCCAGGCCCCCGCGCCCGACGCGCTCGGAGTCTTTCCGCTGACCTATACCAATTGGGTGGTCCTGACCAACGGGCTCGGGGCCTCGCATGTCACCCTGGGCGGGGCCGGCATCCAGGCGTTGAGCGATAACTACGTGACCATGCGTTACCGGTCCACCGACCCGTTGGCCGATCCCGCCATCACCAACTGGTCCGCCTGGACGACCCCGGCCCTGGCGGAAGGTTGGATCAAGCGCGTGCTCGCCGGCATCAACCCCTTCGATCAGCGCACCACCGACCTGTTCAACAATCCCGCCAACACGACGGCCTCGATCATCAGCCAGGCCGGCCCGCGCTGGGAGGGAGACGTCGCGCTGAACCCGGACACCCTCAACAATTTCGGCCTCATCGAGATCTACGAGACCGTGATGAACCGCGGCAAGAGCCTCAGCATCAACTCGGGCATCAACTATGGCCCGGCCAACGACGCCCTCCTGCTGGCCGCCGGCTACCTCAATGACCTCTACCTGACCTTGGGCAACGAGGCCTGGGCCAACTCGGCCAACCCCACCATCGGTTTCGGCACTGCGGACAAAACCTACGGCAACATCGCCACCGCGTTGTTCGCGTTCAAGGGCGAGACCGCCTCGCTGCTCGAACAGGAGTTGGACCTGCTCCGCGGCCGGAATGACTTCCTCTCCCCCGGCGTGGCGCTCAAACCGGTCTATAACCGGCTGTACTGGAATTACACCCTGGGCATCGATGCCGGAGAAGTGATCTACGCCCTGAATTACAATATCACCGATCAGAACCACGACGGCGTGGTGAACGCGGCGGACGCGGCCATCATGTATCCCCAGGGCCACGGCGACGCCTACGGCCACTTCCTCACCGCCCTGATGAACTATTATTCACTGTTGATGAATCCCAACTTCGATTGGGTGCCGCGCAGCGAGGCGGTGACCGTATTAGGCGCCACCGTGGCGGTCGATTACGAGGACGAGCGGAAATTCGCCTCCGCGGCGGCCGCGCTCGCCCGCGCCGGCCGTCAGGTCTTCGACTTGACCTGGCGGCAGAACTACCAACCTGGCACCAGCGGCGGTTGGGGTTATATGTCGACCAGCCAGCCCAACCTGGGGAGGAGTTACGGCGGCACGAACTACGTGACGGAATACTGGGGGCTGGATCATTGGGCCGGCCGGACCATGGCCGGAGCCTACCTGAACTGGGTGGTGGACAACGCCATCCTGCCGCCGGTGGACCCCGATCCCACTCACCAGGGCATTCAGAAGATTGACCGCACCACCGTCCCCGAACTCCAGGAATTGCCGACCATCGCGGCCCAACTGCAGGCGGACCTGGACAATGCCGCGGGGGGCCTCACGCCGCTGGGATTGCCCCAAAACAGCGTCCCCTTTGATATCGATCCCTCGTTGGTGACCGGCCCGAATGCCACGACCCACTTTGAGCAGGTATATGCGCGGGCCGTGGCCACCTTGAACAACGCCGTCGTGGCCTTTAACGATGCCCAAGGGGTCACCCAGCTCATGCGCTCCGAAGAGGACTCACTCTCCGGCTTTCAGGATAGCGTCACCAGCCAGGAGTTGGCCTACAATAATCAACTCATCGCCCTTTACGGCTCGCCCTACCCCGATGATATGGGGCCCGGGCAGACCTGGCCCCAGGACTACACGGGCCCGGACCTGCTCCACTACATGTACGTCGAGAACCCGGAGTCAACCTTCAACGGCGCGGCCCCCAACTCCGCCACGAACTTGACCTTCCAAATCGATATCCAACAACTCCCGCCCGACTGGCTGAGCAACCTGTACCAGAATTTCAACTTCATCACTCCGGCGTCGTCGCCCACCTACAGCGTGGGAGCGACCAACGCCATCACGTTCGCCATCGGGCCCAACGGGTTCTTCGGCAAGCCCGCGAACTGGACCAGCCAGCGGGCCTCGCCGGGATCGGTTCAACAAGCGATCTCCACCTTGATCGCGGCCCAAAACGCCCTCCGGCAGGAGTTGAGCGATGCGCAGGCCGCCAAGAACACCCTCGACAAGGCCATCAATGTCTTCGTCGCCCAGGCGGTCACGCTCACCTCGAATGAGGAACTCCAGAGCCAAATCCTGGGCTATCAGCAGGACATCATCGCCAAACAGACCCAGTTCAACATCGAGGACCGCTGGATTTCGCAGGCCGTGACGGCGTGCAGCGACTTCGCGGTGGGCCTGGGCATCAACGCTCCGAGCATCGTGGTGGTGGGTACGGCCGTCGGCAACGACCTGTCCAAGCTCAGCACCCTGATCGGCTTCATTACCCAGGAGGCCATCAAGCAAGGCCTGCTCGCCACCGACAACGGTCTCTTTCAATCCACCTACTCCGATATCCTGGGCATCCAGGACAACGTGGTCGGCCTCCAGTCGCAAGTCTTGGTAAACCAACTCAACCTGACGCTGCAAAGCCAGGTGACAGCGCTGGGCGCGCAGTTGAACACCGTCCAGGGCCATCTCTCCACGATCAACCAGCGCCTCCGCGGCCTGGATGACGCCAAGCGCGCCTACCAGGCCCTGTTGGCCCAAGGCGATCGCCTCCAACAGGAGCGGTTGACCTTCCGCCAGCATGCCGCCGCCCTCGTCCAGGGTTACCGGGTCCGCGACGCCGCCTTCCGGATCTTCCAGAACGAAAAGCTCGAACGCTATAACACCCTCTTCGACCTCGCCGCCGAATACGCCTTCCTGGCCGCCCAGGCTTACGATTACGAAACCGGCCTGCTCAACACCCCGGCCGGCAAGGCCTTTCTCAACCGCATCGTCAGCGCCCGCGCCCTCGGCGTGATCGCCAACGGCCAACCCCAATACGCCGGCAGCGACACCGGCGACCCCGGGCTCTCCAGCGCCCTGGCGGAGATGAAGGCCGATTGGGACGTGCTCAGGGGCCGGTTGGGCTTCAACAACCCCGACGGCTATAGCACCACGGTTTCCTTGCGCAACGAAAACTACCGCCTTCCCAGCACCACCGACGGCGACACCAACTGGAAGGACGTCCTCCAGGCCGGCCGCATGACGGACCTGCTGGCCGACCAGGACGTGCAACGTTATTGCCTCCAGATCGATGACGGCAGCGGACTCCCCGTGCCCGGCATCGTTATCAGCTTCCCGACGGTCGTGGCCAACGGCTTGAACCTGTTCGGGAAGACCCTCCAACCGGGCGACCACAACTATAGCGCGAGTTCCTTCGCCACCAAGATTTTCGCGGTGGGCGTGGACTTCGACGGCTACATCGGCATGGATAATCCGCCCGGCACCACCGGCGGCACCAATTCCACTTCCGACCCGAACGCCCTGGCTGCCACACCCTATGTCTATCTCATTCCGGTCGGCGTGGACTCCATGCGCAGTCCGCCGCTCGGGGACGCCAGCACCATCCGGACGTGGAACGTCGCCGATGTGGCCATACCGCTGCCGTTCAACATCAGCGCCTCGGTGTTTGCCAGCAACCCGCTGTGGCAATCCAGTTCGTCCCTCTCGGAACCGTTGTTCGTCGACCGCAAGCACCAAGCCTTCCGCCCCGTGTCCACCACCGGCGCCTTCAACACCAGCATCTACGGGAACAACGCCCTCTCCCGCACCGAGTACATCAACAGCCGGCTCATCGGCCGTTCCGTCTGGAACAGCAATTGGAAGCTCGTGATCCCCGGCCGGACCCTGCTCAACGATCCCAACGCCGGACTGGACCGTTTCATCAACAGCGTGAGGGATGTCAAACTGTATTTCATCACCTATTCCTACTCGGGCAATTAGCCCGCTCCTGCCTCACCGCCTATGAACTCGACTCGTACTCAGCTTCGGACTTCGGGGTTAAGCGGTTGTCTCACCCGGCGCTTCGGCGGCCTGGCCGCCGCCCTGGCCTGGTGGATAGCCCTGCCCGCGGCCGCCTTTCCGCCCGTGCCGCATCATGTGATCTACGGTTGTGTGCGGGACGAATACGGCACGCCTTTAACCACCGGCGGCGGGTTTGTGTTATTGGAAACCCCGGCCGGGGTCCAAATTCCGGGCACCCTGATCCCTGGGCTCGCTCCCGGGGTAAACTACCAGCTCATCGTGCCCATGGATGCCGGCCTCACGGCCGACGCCTACGAACCCGCCGCGCTGAAGACCAGCGCCCAGTTCAAGCTCGTCGTCGTCATCGGCTCTACGACCAACCTCCCGATTCAAATGTCGGGCAACTTCTCCGCCCTCGGCAAACCCGGCCAACAGACCCGGCTCGATCTCACCCTCGGGGTGGACAGCAACGGCAACGGAATCCCCGACGCCTGGGAGTACGCCTTCCTGGCGGCGCTCGGCTTGGATCTGGACCTGACCAACCTGCTGGCCGGGGTGGACTACGCCCACGACGGACGGACGCTCCAGCAGGAGTTCTTCCTGGGCACCTATCCATTCGACCCCACCGACTCGTTCAGAGTCAGCCTGGTGGCGCTCAACGGCGCCTCGCCGCTCCTCCAAATCACCACCATGACCGGCCGCTCTTACACGCCGCTCGGATCGGCGGATCTTAAAACCTGGGTACCCATGTCCTTCACCATTCCGGCCGAAGGCCCGCAAGGCGCTACCCACTCTTTCTATTACGCCCCCGACATCCGCACCCTCCAGGTGCAGGCGATTCAGCCCCCCACCGGCCCGACGTTGCGTTTCTTCCGGCTGTTGCTCCAGTAGCACCTGGGAGCGCCGCGGCTTTCTTCAGCGTGTTTCACCAACGGGCGGGGAGTCGGTGGCCGGCTCCGCGGGTTCCAAACCACCTCCTTCTTCCGCTCCCGGCACGCGGGCGCTTACCCCGCGCTGAGTTCTTTCATGTCCCGGGCGAAGGCGTCCACATCCTCAGGCGTCGTGTCCCAACTGCACATGAGCCGGGATTCATCCCAGCCACCGACGCGAGTGTAGAATCGCCAGCCGCGCTGGTGGAGGGCGTCGGTCACTTTATCCGGGATGCGGGCGAACACGGCGTTGCTCTCGACGGGATAGGAGATATGGATATTGGGCAGGGGGCGGATGGCGGCTTCGAGGCGCTTGGCCATCGCGTTGGAATGCGTGGCATGGCGGAGCCAGGCACCGTCCTGGAGCATGCCGACCCACGGGGCCGAGAGGAAGCGCATCTTCGAGGCCAGTTGGCCGCCTTGTTTGCACCGATAATCAAATTCCTTGGCCAGTTCCAGGTTGAAAAACACCACCGCCTCGCCCACCGCCAGGCCGTTCTTGGTGCCGCCGAAACAGAGCACATCCACCCCCGCCTGCCAGGTGATTTCCTTCGGCTTCACCCCCAGGCTGGCGACGGCGTTGGCGAAGCGGGCGCCGTCCATCTGGATGCGCAGTTGGTAGCGGCGGGCCTCCTCCGCCAGCGCCCCTAGTTCATCCCGCGAATAGAGCGTGCCGACCTCCGTGGCCTGCGTTAGGCTCAAGGCCCGCGGCTTGGGATAATGAATGTCGGTGCGTTTGTTCACCGCGCGCTCGATGGACTTGGGGTCGATCTTGCCCCCGGGGCCGTCGAGGAGCAGGACTTTGGTCCCGTTGGCAAAGAACTCGGGGGCGCCGCATTCCGAGCCTTCCACATGCGCCATCTCGTGGCACAGGATGCTGTGGTACGACTGGCAGAGGGAGGCCAGCGACAACGAATTGGCGGAGGTGCCGTTAAAGACGAAGAACACTTCGCAGGGCGTTTCGAAAACGTCCCGCAGCAGGTTGGCGGCTTGTTCCGTCCAGGTGTCGTCCCCGTAGCCCACTTCGTGGCCATGGTTGGCCTCGGTCATGGCGGCGAAGGCCTCGGGGCAGATCCCCGCATAATTATCGCTGGCAAAATGACGGCGCCCGGTATTTGTCATGCCGGGAATCTATGCCAGGGCGGCGGGGCGTGTCGAGCTTGGAGGGCGCCCGCGTCCAGCCGTTACGCCTGGCGCGGCGGCGACTCACTCCAGAACTGGCCGGCGGCCTGGCGGATCGCCTCGGCGCTGTGCGTCCTCGCGGGTTGCCACCAGGCGGGGAAGAGGCGGCGGTAACGCGGTTCGGCGAAGCGCGTATCGATGAGCAGCACCACGCCGCGATCGGTTTCCGAGCGGATGACCCGGCCGATGGCTTGCAGGACGCGGTTCATGCCGGGGAAGGTGTAGGCGTATTCGAAACCGGCGCCGGTCCGTGTTTGAAAATAGTCCCGGATGCGGTCGCGCTCGACGCA
>Ga0364881_10266_pt1 | contig 34791 bp, 20 predicted proteins | sample ExccelJu500001D4_5_FD_206923 | JGI IMG/M metagenome (GOLD analysis project Ga0364881, IMG submission 206923) | Enriched cells from Trout Bog Lake Hypolimnion, Wisconsin, USA - BchlTB.July30.5000.01.D4 | ecosystem: Environmental > Aquatic > Freshwater > Lake > Hypolimnion/Profundal zone | place...
TTTTCATACTGGTACAGGGGCGGTTTATAAAGATGTACACGTCTCCGTCCTGAACGTTACGACCCATCAGATTGGTTACCATTCCGCTCAGGGTATAAAAACTGCGGCGCATATCGGTAGGATAGGAATACAGATAATACTGCATTGCCGATGTGAGGCAGAACATCCTACTGATGGGTTAAAAGCAACAATGACCGCAAAATCTCGGGGTCTGTCAAACCGTTCAGTTTTACACTAACACCGTTGGGGTAGCTGATCTCACAGGAAATTGTACTGCCGGCTGCCTCCGGATCTGAAAAGGTTTTAGACCGGTTCTGCACCGGCGCCGGAATTTGCGATGACTGGGTCTTCTGTAAATGATCAAAAACAACCGGGATAAATCCTCTTTTAGGTGGCAGTTGTCCTTTTAACTTGTTGTGCCAATAGTAGAATTTAGACTCCCTCATGTGATGATTGACACAAAAATCGCGGATCGTCAGGCCGGATTCAATAAACTCTTTGTAGATGGACTGGAATTGGTTTGCTGTTAACATGGCTTGTCGCATAATTGAAAGCCAAACTTAAAACTCAAAAAGAAAAGTCAATATACGGGGTTCACCATCTGCTTACGTCAGATCCAAAGGCTTTAAATGATCGGGGTACTGATTCTCATAAAATACCGGGCGGATTACCTCCCAACCCAGCCTGGCTAAATTCTCAGGAAGTACTGGAAGACCCAGATTTGAACGGGGGATCAGCACACGACCTGTCTGAATTTTTTTCAGTTCAATTTCGCCAATCAACCCTTCGGAGGACTCCTCCCCGGGTTGTAAATCGGGCTTTATTCCATGTTTTTTAAGAGCAGCGGTGGTGAGCTTCCCCATGGATGCAATTTTGAGATGAGCCAGTGACCGGCTGTCTTTTCCATAAAACTCCAAAAAATCGAAAAAGAATTGAACCGTGTAACGGCTGGTAAAAAAGATCCAGTCAAACTGATCCAGATCCTGGATACATTTTTCAAGTTCGGGATTGGGTTCAATCCGGTTTATCTCAATCAATGGCTGGTGAATCACAGTTCCCAGCGCATGGTATCTCTCTGCGGAAGTTCCGGTCACCAAAAACACAGGCTTTAGAACCTCAACCTCTGAATTGTTCCTAAGGGCAACCACCTTGCCAATGACGATGATGATTGGTGTTGGAAATTTCTGATCACTTTGCGCAAGTTCTTCAAGGGTTGAGAAGAATTCCTGCTGATCGGGTAGTGATATATTATGGACCAGCATTACGGGTGTGTCGGGTCTTTTGCCCTGAGTAATCGCCTTTTGGGCAATCATCCGGACATTAAAACCTCCCATAAAGCATACGAGAGTATCGGTTTCAGGAATCCTGACCGATTCCGAATGACCCGAAACAAACGCTACCGAAGATGAAATCCCCCGGTGTGTCAAGGGGATTTTCGTATAAGCTGCCACTGCAATACCTGCGGACACGCCGGGGATCACATTTACCTCCACAAAATTCCGGTGCAAATACTCGATCTCCTCACCCCCATGGGCAAAAACCATCGGATCTCCACCCTTAAGCCGGACCACCCGTTTCCCGGCTTTGGCAGCATTAAACAATAGCCGGTTGATCCGGTCCTGTCTGAAGCTGTGGCAATCTTTCCGCTTCCCGACATAGAACTTTTCTGCACGATACCTCCCGGTGAAATTCTGATCGAGCAAATCGTCATGAAATATAATATCGGCCTTTTCAAGGGCTTTATCGCCGCCAAGCGTCAAAAGATCAGCATTACCGGGACCAAAACCCACCAGCGTAACTTTTCCGAATTTGCTTCGAACATCTTTCTGCCCGAAAAGTGTCTTTAATTCAGAGTGTCCCGACCGGGCAACAATTACAGAATACCCGGCAAGGGGATCTTCCTCGATTGGTAATTGTTCCAAAGAAATATAATCGGGGCTTAACAACAGCTCATTCTGATCTCCTGAATCCAGTAAAGCGACCACTTCAAGACCTTCCGGTAGCGGATAAGGTAAATCAATGGCTTGAAAAACAGCAATATCAGAATTTCCGATAAGTAATGCATTGAAAACTCTTTCCGGATCAACCGACAAAGGATGTAAAATGGAAATTTGATTCTCCTCATCCGGGGCTGAGCCTATCGGAATTAATTCATATTCCAGATTGGGAAAAAACTCCAATGTATCTGTCACATGCCTAAGGGCAAGTGGATTATTTAGACTGATTACTCGTAATTTCCCTGGTAAAATGATCATATTATTTGTAGAATTAAATAATAATCTTTCCGTCCTGAATAAGGGCAGTAATTTGATTCCGTATGGCGACCGATTGGAAGGCGTCCCGGCCATTTGTGCCTACTGATATTGTTACGTGACCTTCATTATGGATAGCAGGGGAAACAAAATCACATAAAAACGGGGAGTCACAAACACTGGTCAGAATCCCTAAAGTTTCGGCATCAGCCTTGATTTGGGCATTCAGTTCATGATTACCCGTGCAGACATAGACGAGGAAAAATCCTTCGAGATCACTCTTTTCGTATTCCTTGGCAACAAAATTGAAAGGCAGTTTTCGGATCTCTTCCGTAAATTCAGGAGCAACAACGGTAACCTGCTGGTCTAAGATCCGGGCCATGATCGTCCCCTTGTGGGTGGCCACCTTACCACCGCCAATCAATAAGATTTTCTTATTGGTCACATTGATTGAAATTGGTAAAAACTGAAGGTCCTCGCGTTTCATTGGATAATAATTATTAAACAGGCACCACAATGTGGTTAAATTTCAATAACCCCCAATGAAACCGGGAGTTTGAAATAGTATAAAGATTACAGCCCTGAAAGGGTTGATTATATATGGATTATCAAATATTCAACCCTCTCCGGGGTTGCAGTTAATCCGTATCGTTTACCCCCAATTTTCATTGGGGGTCATTTAAATTTAGCACCTTCGGAGCAATGGAACAATGTTTATGAGTACTTTTTTAGAATTTAGTAAAAAATAACCACCAAATCTCAGGAAGAAAAATCATCTCAATTCAAGGTTGCGGATTATTTTATCAATGCCAATCTTTGATCCTAATTATCAATATCTTCTAATAAATTTACTTAATCATGAAAGTTCTTTCCGGCAGTGGTTGCTTTTAGATATCCTTTACGGATCACAAAATCTCCAAAATGTTCGTCTTTGGTCCGGCTTTGAGCAAAATGCTGAAGGATTGGTGAGAGTATATCAATAATTTGTTGCTCATTGACCATCTCCTTGTACAGCTTATTCAGCCGCTCACCGGCAAAGCCTGCCCCTAAATAAAGATTATAAATTCCAGGTGCCCTGCCAACCAATCCGATCTCTGCCAAAAAGGGTCTTCCACAACCGTTCGGACAACCGGTCATCCGAATACTGATGGGCACTTGCAGCAGATCATTGGCTTCAAGGATTTTATCAATTTTATCAATTAAGGTGGGCAGATAACGTTCTGCTTCAGCAAATGCCAGTCCGCAATAGGGTAAGGCCGCACAGGCAATTGAATTCTGCCGGAGCAAGGATATACCCGAGGCATTAATCACCTTGAATTTCTTTAATATCTTTTCAATCAGAGGTTTTTGTTCGTCAGAAACCTGTGCAATCACTACGTTCTGATTCCCCGTAAGAATAAACTTCCCCTGATGAATCAGGGCGATTTCGCGCAAGGCCGTTTTGGCCAGATATCCATTCCGGTTAATCAGTTTTCCCCCTTCTATAAATATGGTATAGTGCCACATTCCGTCAGCACTTTTAATCCAGCCATACCGATCGCCCATGGTCTCAAACTCATATTCCTTGGTTGGAGCCAGATCAATCCCCTTAATCCGCTTAATTTCAGACCGGAAGAAATCGAGGCCCACACGGTCAACGGTATATTTTAGACGGGCATTTTTACGGTCGGAGCGGTTCCCATGATCGCGCTGAAAAATAAGAATTGCCTCTGCAGCCTCCGCAACCAGCTCTTTTGGGACATATCCGACGACATCTGCAACCCTGGGATAGGTTTCTGTATTCCCAAAGGTATAGGCCATTCCGCCACCCACGGTCACATTGTAACCTGTAAGCCGTCCATCTTCAACAATCGCAATAAATCCCAGATCGTTGGATAAGACATCCGTATCGTTGCGGGGAGGGATTGCCATGGCAATTTTAAATTTTCGGGGCAGGTAGAGTTTCCCGTAGAGCGGCTCCTCCTCTTTTTCTCCACCTTCAATCAATTTTCCGTCCAGCCAGATTTCATGATAGGCATTCGATCGGGGAAGGAGATGCGTTGAGATCCGTTTTGCATCTTCAGCCACCTCTGCATGAAGCGGTGACTCAAACGGATTGGCTGAGCACATCACATTCCGGTTCACATCGCCACAGGCTGCAATAGTATCGAACAACGATTTATTGATCCCCTGCATCGTTTTTTTCAGATTGCGCTTTAGTATGCCATGAAACTGAAAGGTCTGACGTGTAGTTAATTTCAATGTCTTATCGCCATACTGATCAGATAAACTATCCATCGAGAGCCATTGCTCAGGAGTTGCAATGCCCGCAGGAATCCGAACCCTGATCAGGAAAGAATAAAGCGGTTCAAGTTTCTGATGTTTACGTTCCTCGTCCAGGTCGCGGTCCTGTTGCTGATAAGTACCGTGAAACTTAATCAATACCTGATCATCTGCTTGCATGCCACCGGTGAGAGGATCAGCCAGGCTCTCCCTAATTGTCCCCCGGAGGTAGTTACTGTTATCTTTTATAATCTCAATTGGAGAAGGGGCTGGTATATCCTTGTGGTCTGACATTGTTTTTTTTATAAATTAGTGAAATGGCGAAGTAACTAAAAATGATTCAGGAAAAATTCAGCGATTTTGAATTTTTCGGAATATTTGCCGTTTAAAATAAACAAAATTATTTACTGTTGTGTATTTCTAACTATCTGAATTTGCCACATGTCACCCATAGCGCCTTCGCGACTTTGCGTGAAATATTAAAGAATAATCTTGCAAAGTCGCGAAGCCCCAAGGTGGTTTAAATACGACATTAAATTTTCGTAAATACTTATTTAATAGACATCCAGCTGCAAACGTTTTTCTTTCTGCATGTTCGTAACATATTCCTGCGCACTTTCGTTATTCAGGTCACCCTCCTGCTCAATAATTTTAACCAGGGCCTTCTGCACATCACCGGCCATTTTATTCATGTCACCACAGATATAAAAGTGCGCTCCCTCCTGAAGCCAACGAAACAATTCTTTGGAATTCTCAATTAAACGATCCTGAACATACTCTTTTTTCGAACCATCACGCGAAAAAGCCACGTTCATTTTGGTCAATGCGCCAGATTTCAGGAAGTTTTGCCATTCAGCCTGATATAAAAACTCAGTTTCAAAGTTACGGTTTCCAAAGAAAAGCCAGCTTTTTCCCCGCTTCTCCGACAATTCCCGGTGCTGAACAAATGCCCGGTATGGGGCAATTCCGGTCCCGGCACCAATCATTACAATCGGTGTCTCTTCATTTTTGGGCAACCTGAAATTTGGATTGGATTCAATAAAAATAGGGATATGTTCATTTTCAACAGCCACTTCGGAAAGATAGGAGGAACATGCACCGCGTTTTGCCCTTCCGCTTTGTTCATAATTGACCACACTGACCGTAAGATGCAATTCTCCCGGACAGGCCAGAGGACTTGAGGATATGGAGTAGGAACGGGGCTGTATTGGTCTGAGCAGTTTTGACAATTCTGCAGAAGTTACTTTCGCCGGAAAATCCTGGAATAGATCAACAATATCACGACCGTATAAATATTCTTTAAATTTAACAGGATTGTCAATCAGTTTCTGAAGCTTAGCATTCGGTGCAAAAACCAGGTACCGACTCACAACATCCGTGGTTATTTTGGAGAGTTCAAAATTCCGGCGAAGGCAATCGTAAAGGGTGGTCTTGACCCCGTTGATTTCCAGCTCATCTTTACCATTGAGTCCGGTAACTTTAAGAACTTCGTTAATTAATTCCGGAGGATTTAATGGAATCACACCCGCTGAGTCACCCGGTTCATAAGTCAACCCCTGATCCTCCGTAGCAAGCTCCAGATGAAGTGTTTGCCGTTCACTTGGCTTACCGTGGAGGGTTATCTTTTCGTATACAGGGGCTTTAAATGGGTTCTTCTTCGAATATTTAGGGGTTTCTGTGTTTATTTCATTCGAAGCTGTAACCTGGTTTGCAGTTGAACCCTGTGATCCATTGACCAGTTCACCTCCAAAACTGTTCAGTGTCGATTTTATCCATTCATCAGCAGGTTGTTCAAAATCGAGGTCACAGGTCAGAACAGGAACCAGACGCTTTGCCCCTAATTTTTCAAGTTGCTCATCAAAATCACGACCGGTTTTGCAGAACTGGAAATAGCTCGAATCGCCCAGTGCAAGTACGGCAAAATTGACCCCTTCGAGTTTAGGCGCCCGTTTACCAAAGATAAATCCGTGTAACTCTTGTGCCGAGAATGGGGGAACTCCTTCACCATGGGTGGAAACAATAACCAGCAGATTTTTCTCTGCCTGCAGGTCACGGGTTCGGTAGGTCTCCATATTTTTCAGAACAACATTTAGCCCCTGAGCTTCAGCCAGAATTTTTGCCTTCTTTGCCAGCCTTTCGCCGTTTCCTGTGCGCGAACCATAAAGGATAGTCAGCGCTGATTGAGCTGAAGTAGTTGCAATTTCAACCTGCTGACTTATTTGTTCTCCGTTTCGTTCCGATAGTCCGGCCAGATAACCCGATACCCACACCTGTTGTTCTTTACTGAGAGATCCCGTTAGTTTTGTCAGCAGTTCGAGTTGTTCTGCCGACAGTGCGCCTGATAAGCTATTTTCCACCTTAAACCGTATTATTGATTAAGATACAAAACTACCGCATCCGTCAGTTCCCTGCCATACCATCAATTCGGCATTTTAATACCTATTTTATGGTATAAAATCCATGCTGGATTTTAATCTGTTGTTTCTCTCAGGTGACTTAAATATTTTGTGGAATTAGGTAATTACGAAAGGATAGAAGAGATGTTTTAAAATTTTAGCCAACCTTTATTGCCCATAGGGCATCCATTTCAATAGGAAATTAATCAATAAAAGACCAATGTCAGTCAGGACATTAACAAATTAACTGTTAATTCCCTACTGCGAGAAATTTGTTTTTCATGAATAATAATTTTCTATGGATATTAATCTCTGCGGAGAAATTTTAACAGGTTCATATTTGATTAGGATGATTCTTAAAAGATTATTGCCTGTAAACATTTCATGAAACATATAATATATCAATGAATTACAATCCATTAAGAAGGTCGGAGACAATTAGTTTCTTCAGGATTTTACCGGCTGAGGAGAGATCAAAGACTGGGATAAAAACGATTTTCCGGGGAAATTCAAACCGGGTTAGCAGGGAATCCATATTCCGTTTAAGATTCTGAAGCTGCACCGGGTTATAGGGCTCACCTTCAATAAACAGGGTTGCTTTTTCACCAAGCATCACATCCGGCAAGCCTGCAATAAAGAACCGGCGGGGAATCAGGGAAAAAAGTTTCTTCTCCACCTGTTCCGGAAAAATCTTAAGACCGCCCGAGTTAATGACATTATCGGAACGCCCGATCCATTCAAAATGAGTGTCGTCCTTTATTTCCACAATATCGTTTGTAACCAGTAATTCGGGAGTCAGTTGCGGGGCGTTGATTATGAGGCAACTCCGCTCATCAACTGATACATGAACATTTTTCAGGAGCTCATAAAACGGTGATTTTTGCATGCCGTTCACTGCCCGGATAGCAATATGCGAACTTGTTTCGGTCATGGCATAAGTGGCATACAGATTTGAAGGGACCTTCTGACACAGCTTCTCCAGATCATAGGGGATCGCCCCACCCCCAACAATAACGGTATCAACAGGTACATTTTTGAGAGCTTTCAATGAGTGAGCCAGTTGAAACGGGGTAATAGCTGCAAAATGAATCTTGTCCGAAAGCGTTGAAAAAGGATCCGATGATGGTTCAACCGTAATCAGGTTCATCCCGGTCACAAATGCCCTCACAATCATCATTTTGCCCGCAATATAACTCACTGGCAGACACAACAGCGCATTAGTCCTTTCATCCAATCCAAAATATTCCGCAGTCATCTGGGCCGAATTAATCATCCGTTCCTTTGGTTGCTTAATTGACTTGGGAATGCCTGTCGATCCGGAGGTGTGAAGGATTACAAAATGATCATCGGACACCCATTCCAGAATGAACTGGAAAATCTCACTTTCCCATCCGGAAATGTCCGGCCTGAGTAACTGTGCCCGGCTAAAAACAATCAGCTCCTCAGCACCAAAGTGATGGCCGTTCAGCGTGATGGAGTTAGGAATTTTCATCGTAGCATCAGACTTAAGTCCCAGCTTTTCCCTGGTTGGTAATAGAGTTTCCCCGATGAAATTGTCAGGGGTGATTCGATGTTATTGCTGTAAATCTGACCGGTTCCCAGCCCCTGTGGCATGGGATTGTTCAGGGTGAATGTCCATTGAGCAATGGCATTAAGTCCAATATTTCCTTCCAGTGCAGAGGTAATCCACCAACCTGTTCCATTCTTTTCTGCCAGGGAAATCCAGTCCTCACACACTGTAAAACCCCCAACCAGGCTGGGTTTCAGAATAATATATTGTGGCCGGATGGTTTTCAGCAGATTTTCCTTTTGGGCCAGAGTGAAAATCCCTATCAACTCCTCATCTAAAGCTATCGGTATTGATGAGGTCCTGCACAATTCAGCCATTGCCACTGGTTGCCCCTGCCTTATGGGCTGTTCTATGGAGTGAATGGAGAATTCTGAAAAACGGGATAACTTTTCCATGGCATTTTTAGATGTAAATCCGCCATTGGCATCAAGCCGGATCGTGATATCGGCTGGAGAGAACTGTTTCCGGATATTGCGAAGGATATCTGATTCAGTTTCGAAGTCAAGCGCCCCGACTTTTAGTTTGATCGTGTCAAAACCTTGTGCAATCTTATCCCTGATTTGATTCTCCATATATTCCCGGCTGCCCATCCAAACCAAACCATTGATGGGTATTCCGGAAGTTCCCGCGGTAAAATCCGAGGGATAAATAATGTTTTGAGAATGGGTGTTGCAGGCCAGGTCGGCCATGGCAACTTCAAGTGCAAAAGCGATGGATGGAAATTCTTCAAGTTCAAGCAGATCAATGGGAATGCCTGAATTTATCTCTCCGCATACCTCATTGAGTTTTTCTGCATAATCTTCTCTGTCGTCTATGCTTAAGTCAGGAATAAATGAGCATTCCCCGATACCGGTATACCCAATGAAATAGTCATGCAATAAAATGTACCACGTTTTTTTCTGAGCAAATGTTCCGCGGGAGGTGGTGGCAGGCTCCTTGAAATTTAATATATGTTTGACTACACGTGCATTAAACATATCAAATCCGGATTAGATGATATAAAATAGTTCATAATATTAAACCGATCCCAAAAGTAACCGAGAATAAAAGGGTCGAAAGTGAAAGGTTACGCAGTTCCATATTAAGCTCAGAAGGAACCTTATTGCGTAAAACAACGACCATATTCCGAAGCAAAAAAGGGATGGAAAGAATAAAAAGAAGCTGGTAAAGACCATGAAAAACGAGGCTCACATAAATTGATGCGGTAAGTATTGCGAAAAGAATAAGCGCTGCATGATAAATCCGACCCCATTTACCACCCATTTTAACCACCAGGGTATGCTTATGAGTCAGGATATCGGAGCGTTCATCCCGAAGATTGTTTAAATTAAGCACCCCGGTACTCAATAGTCCCAATGATATCGCCGGCAAAAACACCTCCATGTGGAGCACCTGGCCATGCAAAAAATAGGTTCCCACAACCGCTAAAAGACCGAAGAACAGGAATACGAAAATATCACCAAATCCGCTGTATCCATAGGGATTCTTTCCAACCGTATAGTTGATGGCAGCCCCAATGGCAGCAAGCCCAAGGATCAGATAAACCAGTTTAAGAAACACATTTCCATCAGGAAAACCTTTGATGATTAAGAGTATGCCCGATACGAGTGCAAGCAGTGAGACAATCACGATAGCCCAAACCATTTGACGCGGCGTAATTGCCCCTGTTGAGACCATTCGGTCCGGACCAATCCGTTCATGGTTATCGGTTCCCCTGGTAAAATCGCCATAATCGTTGGCCAGGTTGGAGAGTACCTGGAGCAGCAATGAAGTTAAAGCCGCAAGGAGGAAAATATTCCAGCGGAATACTCCGTCAGAGGCGGCAAGAAAACTGCCCAGAATTGATCCGGAGAGCGCCAACGGCAAGGTGCGAAGTCGTGCTGCATGAATCCAGGGTTTTATCATTTGTATAGAAATTTACCATTGTTCACTCAAAGCGTCTTTGCGCCTTTGCGAGATCTTTCCTTTTTATCTCACGCAAAGTCGCCAAGGTCGCAAAAAGGTATAATGCGATATTATATTTTTATTATTACTTATAATATTTATGGGAACCGCGGAAACTTCTTAAAGTCAGGTTTGCGCTTTTCAAGGTAGGCCTTCTTCCCTTCCTGAGCCTCTTCGGTCATATAGTAAAGAAGCGTTGCATTGCCTGCGAGCTCCTGAATACCTGCCTGCCCGTCCAGATCAGCATTTAATCCAACTTTGATCATCCGCAGTGCCAGCGGACTGTGCTGCATCATCTTCATACACCATGCAACGGTGGTGTCTTCAAGCTGATCGAATGGCACAACTTTGTTGACCAGTCCCATATCGAGTGCTTCCTGTGCAGAGTATTGTTCACAAAGGAACCAGATTTCGCGGGCTTTCTTCTGACCAACTATTCTTGCAAGGTAAGATGAGCCGAAACCTGCATCAAAACTTCCTACGCGAGGGCCTGTCTGACCAAAAATGGCATTTTCAGAAGCAATTGAAAGATCACAAACAATATGAAGAACGTGACCTCCGCCAATTGCAAATCCGTTTACCATGGCCACAACCGGCTTAGGGATTGAGCGAATGAGTTTCTGCAGATCAAGAACGTTAAGCCGTGGTACGCCATCTTTACCGATGTACCCTCCTGAACTCTTCACATTCTGGTCTCCGCCGCTGCAAAAAGCTTTATCCCCTTCACCGGTAAGAATTACAGTGAAAATATCGGGATTTTCGCGACAAATTACCATCGCCGCAATCATCTCTTTGACAGTATCCGGAGTAAAGGCGTTCCGGTACCGGGGACGGTTTATGGTGATCTTGGCAATCCCTTCAAAATATTCAAATCTGATCTCTTCAAACTCTTTAATGGTACTCCAGGTTCTATCGCTCATGGCATCTTAATTTGGTTATAATAATCTTTAAACACTGCGGTATTTATGGCTGAATCTGTCACAATTTCAAGTATATAAGGGTGGTCTGCCGGCTCAAGAAACCAATCCAGCAAACCGGGCAATACCTCTGCAGACCGGCAAACTGCATGGCTTGCGCCAAAGGCTCCTGCAAGAAACTTAATATTTACATGATGAGGCGTTTCGAGGAATTCACGGGCAGGAATCTCACCATCACCCGTATTAATAAGCCTGAATATATTACCCTCACCATTGTTGATCACTACAATTTTAAAATTTCCGGCAAGATAATTATTCCACAAACCATTTGAGTCGTAGATAAAGGATATATCGCCAATAATCAAAATTGTAGGTTTTTGGGAGGCTACCGCATAACCGGCAGCAGTGGAAATGCAACCATCGATACCGGATGTTCCCCTGTTGCAATGGTATTGAATATCACCGCGGCCTTGGAAAAGCTGGGAATATCGAATTGGGGTACTATTGGCCAGGTGCAGGTTGGAATTCGACGGAATACGCTTCAGTATGGTATCGAAAATGACTAAATCAGAAAAAGGAAATGTGCGAAGGATTTCGCGATGTTTTGTTCTAAGGCTTATCTCCTTTTCCAAAAGTAATTCCCCGTATTTGGAGTCGGTGTTCACCCCATTTTCGGTAAACACTCTCAGCAAAGCGCCCGGAGATGCAATAATCGAATGGGTAAGACCCTGGAAAGTATCAACGTATGCGGAAGATGTCTGTATATGCCAGTGTTCGGCTGGGGGATGCTGCCTCAGATATTTTTTCAGCTGACCGGAAACGACTGAGTGTCCGACAGTAATCAGCAAATCGGGCCGAAACAAAGAACTTTCTGCCGCAGTAAGGGATGCAAAGAATCGCTCAGGTGAAGCAATGATATTTTCGTTTATGAGGTTTGAAATATTTTCAGCCGCTATACCAACAGCAGGATCTTTCAATAACATCGGAAGAGCCAGGTAAGAAGCCTCATTATTCTCATCTGCCCCAAAAACAATCAATTTTTTTGCACTGGTATTCCAAAGATCTTGAAGCTGAGCTAATTCCTCCAGGGATATCCCTAATGTTGGGGCTGAAGTTTGGATGATTTGTAATTCAATGCCGGGTTTAGGGAGCGGGGAATAAAGTGGTTCCCGCAGGGGGATGTTCAAATGAACCGGCCCCTTTGGTTCCTGGGAAGCCGAGTTTAGGGCTTCATTTACAGAGCGGTTAAAAAACCAGAGATCCGAATCTATTGCCGTCTCAGTCGGCATTTCATAGCTTTGCTTGATATAATTCCGATAAATTTCACGTTGGCGGATTGTTTGTCCGTCGGCCTGATCAATCCATTCTCCCGGCCGATCAGCGGTCATAATAATGAGTGGAACATTCTGATAAAAGGCTTCGGCAATGGCTGGGGCAAAATTGAGAGCAGCGGTTCCCGAAGTACAAACTAATCCTACCGGTTCCTGTGAGTGCAAAGCCAGACCCAGTGCAAAATAGGCAGCTGACCGCTCGTCGGTAATGCTCAGGCATTTCATTCGGCCATGACCGGTAAAGGAGAAGATCAGCGGTGCATTCCTTGATCCTGGTGAGATGATCACATTACGCATGCCATGCCGGTAGCAAATCTCCGGAAGATCGCTAATTCCCTGTTTTGGAGAATTCATAGGACTTTATTTTTTTTAAACGCTCGAAACAAAGGTGGAGAGGGTCATGATTTTTTGGGTGGTCTCGTCCCATTCGCGCCTGGCCACAGAACCCTTTGTGATTCCAGCACCTCCAAAAAGGGCAAATCCCTCCTTTACGACCTTCATACAACGCAAATTTACAAAAAGAGCTGTTTTATCTTCAATATTTACCGGGCCTAAAAATCCTGAATAGTATTCCCGATTATGCTTCTCTACGCTTAACAACAAATTCTTAGCTTCAGATTTTGGCAATCCACCCACTGAAGGAGTTGGCTGGAGAGCATCGACAAATTCACCCAGCAAGGGTTTAATTAATGAAGCTTCAAAAGTAAATTCAGTTTTTAGATGAACCAGATTTGCAGCCCGGTAACTGTATGGACCGCTTTTCTGAAAATTGGTCACTCCAAACGTCCTGAGAACATTTTCGATATAGCCTGTAACAATCTCCTGTTCATCAAGTTCCTTTGCTTTCCAAACGACCTCCGATAACAAATTTTTCCACAAGACCTGGGTCCCGGCAATTGAGGTAGTTTTTGCAAGATTTCCTTCCACCAGAAGCAGAGGTTCAGGGGAAGCCCCCATCCAGCATCCGACTCCGGGAATTCGAAGCAGGTATACAAAAGCACCCGGGTACGATTGGCAAAGTGAGTTGAAAAGAGGAACCAGATCAACTCCTTCGCTGCAACGATCTACTCTTATTCGGGATAAAACCACTTTATTAATTATCCCTTCAGAGATTGTCTTTTTGATTGCCTCAACCTGTGCTGTAAACTCGGCCAGTGTTGCCTGATATATTGCATTTATAGCAGTTGCTTTTCCCTGTTTGGGAGAATATTTCTGCAGCGATTCAATAATTTCATCTATCTCGCAATTTCCTGTGTGAATATAATCTGGTTCCAGAAGTACAGACGGAAAGGATTCATTATTATCAAACGGAGCAATCACAAACCCTTTAGCCCGGGTCAGATCATTCGATGACAATAATCTACGTGGCGCTCCTTGGTACTGAATGAGTGTGGTTATTGTCGATTCTCCCGGCATTTGGTAGGCAACACAGGGTATGTCTTTCTCAAGGCAAACCTGTAGCAGTTTATTGCACAATTTAATATTCTGAATTTCAAGATTATCTGATGCAATCATTTTTATCGGTTACATGAATAATTACTAAACAAACCCAATCGCACTATTGTTTTTTTGGCACAACCATAACAGTAACGCGTCCAATCATGATCTTACGGTTGGTTTCGTCCACAATCTCCACATTCCATACGTGGGTACGTTCACCCTTGTGAGCAATTATAGCAGTGGCAATTACAAAACCGGAATTTGCGCTCCCTACATGGTTTCCGTTGACCTCAATTCCAACTACAGCTGAATTGGAAAGGTCTACCAGTAATGCAGACCCTGCACTCGCCACTGTTTCAGCCAAAGCCAAAGATGCACCTCCATGCAATATTTTAAATGGTTGAATGGTTCTGGCATCAACCGGCATCTTCGCAACAACCTCCCCTTCTTTAGCCGAAAGAAATTCAATGCCGAGATTATCAATAAGCGTGTTCTTACATAAAGCATTCAATTCTAATATTTTATGTGATCCATTCATTTCTATTTAACGTTTTAAAGAAGGACATAGTATAACACGAATTAGCGTGCAAAATTAGTTTAAAACTAAGGATTTCCAAGTCAAAAGTAAACTTCTGTGCCAAAGCTAATTCCTATTGGTTATTCGGGATTCCTGAAAGCGGACAGGGGTTATTGTTGGCCCATACTTAATGTTTGCTTAATACTAATTAGTTGCATTTATCAACTAATTTGCATTCTTTTGTGCAAAATTTAATTGAATAAATGGGATCAGGGATACCATTGGGATATATGTTAAGCCGAAGCCGACGGGTATTCAAACACCAAATGGCTGCGGAATTCAGGAATAAGGAAATTGGCCTGTCGTTTGAGCAATTCGTAATCCTGAAACTTTTAAATTCCAATGCTGAATTCATTCAACAAGATCTGGCTGACCTCTTACAAAAGGACAAATCAATCATTGTTCGACATATCAATTGCCTGTTAGATCATCAATTTGTTGCCAGGCTTACCAATAAAGAGGACAAACGAAAAAAAAATCTTACACTGACAAACAATGGGATCGAAATCCTGAACCGAATGAATGAATTAGCTGTTGATGTATCAAATAAATTACTTTCAGGTGTAACAGAGAATGAACTTGAAATATTTAAGTATGTATTGACGAAGATTCAGGAAAATGGCGAATTCGGCGAAGAGATTTACAATTGCGGGAATAAATAGAAATAAACGGGAATAAGAGAAATATATAGAAATAAATAGGAACTAAAGAAATATTTAGAATCATATAGAAACGACAGAAACAAAAAAACAATTGAAACAAATAATACACACAATGGTAATGAAGAATCAAATCAGGAGTTTTATAATTATATTGGCATCTCTGATCGCGGTTTCGTGTGCCGATCAGCCCAAAGGGGGGCAACCCGGAAGTGCAGGAAAAGTAAAAGAATATCCGGTTATCGCTGTAAAAGCTCAATCAACCCGTTTATTTAAAGATTACCCTACTAAACTTCAGGGTCAGCAGACCGTTGAAATCAGACCAAAGATTACCGGATATATCGAGAAGATACTGGTTGATGAAGGTGCCTTTGTAAAAAGAGGACAGATTTTATTTCGTCTGAATGCAGATGATATTCAGGCTACAGTACGATCAGCCGAAGCGATGGTGAAAGTTGCAGAGGCAGATGTCAAGATTGCTCAGGTCAACGTCGAAAAGACCCGTCCACTGGTTGAAAAGAATATTATCAGTAAGTTTGATCTGGAGTCCTTTGAATCGACTCAAAAATCAAAGGAAGCTCAGTTGGCCCAGGCCACTGCGAATCTGGAAAACGCCAGGGCAAATCTGCAGTATACTATAATAACCAGTCCTGCAGAAGGAACTATCGGGAATTTTCCATTCAGGGTGGGTAGTCTGGTAAGCAGTACAACCTCAGAACCACTGACAACAGTCTCAAATACCATAAATATGTATGCCTATTTTTCGTTTAACGAGAAAGAATTTCTAACTCTGACCAAAGGGTTGGAAGGGAAAAATCAGCAGGAGAAATTCAGCAAGTTGCCCCCTGTCGCCCTGGTTCTTGCAGATAATTCGGTATACTCTGAAGCCGGTCGCATAGAGACTGCCAGCGGGTTAATCAATTCACAAACCGGAGCAGTAAATGTACGGGCAAGTTTTCCCAATGGTGAAGGTATTTTGAGAAGCGGAGGAAGCGGGACGGTACGAATCCCTCAACTGATTGATTCAGTTATTATTATTCCACAGAAAACCTCTTATGAACTACAGGGAAAACACTTTGTATTTGTGGTTGGTGCTGGAAATAAGGTCAGGAATACCGAAATCGAAGTCTTGGAGGGGAATCTGAAAGATTCATACGTTGTAACAGGCGGACTTAAGGTTGGTGACCAGATTGTCTTTGAAGGAATCGCGACTTTACGTAACGATACTGAAATCAAACCGAAACTTTCGGAAATTGGTAATCTCTCCGAAAACATGACTCCAGTAAAACCGGTTAAAAATTTAAATTAGGAAACATGTTCAGAAGATTTATAGAACGACCGATTCTTTCGGCTGTAATATCCATTATTATTGTAATTCTGGGGGTTCTCGGGTTAGTTACCCTGCCGATCGAGCAATACCCTGACATAGCGCCTCCGACAATCCGGGTAACTGCATCCTACACCGGGGCCAATGCTGAAACTGTTTTAAAAAGTGTGGTTATTCCGCTTGAAGAACAAATTAACGGGGTCGAAAACATGACCTACATGACCTCGACGGCGAGCAATGACGGTTCAGCGACGATTGAAGTCTTCTTTAAGCAGGGGATTAACGCAGACATGGCTGCGGTAAACGTACAAAACCGGGTGGCACGTGCCACCAGTTTACTTCCGGCTGAAGTGACCCGGGCAGGGGTAATCACTGCTAAGCGCCAAAACAGTATGTTACTCGTTTTTTCACTCCGAAGTGAAAATGGGGAATTCGATGAGACCTTCCTCCAAAACTACAGTAAAATCAACCTTCTTCCGCAAATACAGCGGGTAAACGGTGTTGGTGAAGCGATGGTTTTTGGGATGAAAGATTACTCGATGCGTGTCTGGCTAAAACCCGACGTCATGACCTCCTTTGGATTGATGCCATCGGATGTTATTGCAGCATTGAATGAACAAAGTCTCGAAGCAGCTCCCGGCCGTCTTGGGGCATTAAATGAACAATCTTTTGAATATGTCCTAAAATACAAAGGGAGGCTCACCCAACCTGCAGAATTCGAAAATATCGTCATAAAAGCTGATAAAAATGGCAATATACTGCGGCTAAAAGATGTTGCACGCATTGAACTGGGTGCAATGGACTACTCGATTGCAACCACCGCAATGGGTAAACCCGGTATTGCGATGGCTGTCTTCCAGGCCGCAGGGTCAAATGCACGGGATGTAATCATCAATGCTAAAAAAGTCCTTGAAGAATCTTCAAAGACTTTCCCTCCGGGTATTAAATACCAGATTCTGGTCGATGCGAATGACTTCCTCGACAGCTCGATAGAAAAGGTGCTTCATACCTTGCTTGAAGCATTTGTCCTTGTATTTATTGTCGTTTTTGTATTTCTTCAAAATTTCAGGGCAACCCTGATTCCGGCTATTTCAGTACCGGTTTCGATTATCGGAACTTTCTTCTTCCTGAATCTGTTTGGTTTTACCATCAACTTACTGACCCTTTTTGCGCTGGTTCTTGCCATTGGGATTGTGGTGGATGATGCCATTGTGGTTGTGGAGGCCGTCCACGCCAAACTCGATCAGGGGGCAAAGAATGCCCGTGAAGCGGCCGTGTCGGCGATGAGCGAGATCTCGTCTGCGATTGTTGCGATCACACTGGTCATGGCAGCGGTATTTGTACCAGTAACCTTTATGAAAGGAACCACCGGCGTGTTTTACCGGCAGTTTGGGATAACCCTGGCAGTTGCGATCGTCATATCTGCCATTAATGCATTAACGCTGAGTCCTGCACTTTGTGCCATCTTCCTGAAACCACACTCCCAAAGTTCACTCCATAAAAAAGGGGTCATGCAGCGGTTCTATACTATTTTCAACAGTGTTTTCAGCACGATGACAATCCGTTATAAAAAGACAACCAACCTTTTAATCTCACATAGGTGGGCAGCAGGAGTGATTATTCTCCTTTTCTCGGGTGGATTATGGTACCTGATGGAAACCACCCCGACCGGATTTGTGCCCACCGAAGATACCGGTCGTATGTTTATTGATATCAGTCTTCCTCCGGCTACTGCCATGGAACGCACCAAAAAAGTGGTTGAGTTAGTAGAAGGAATTGTGAAAAATATTCCAGAGGTTGAAGCCAGAACAGCAATTGTTGGTAACTCATTGATCAGCGGCAGAGGAAGTTCCTACGGGATGTTGATCTGTAGTCTTATACCTTTTGATCAGCGAAAGGAGAAAGGACAGGATATCAATACCATAATCGGAAAGCTTTATATGCTAACCTCAAAGGTAAAAGATGCCAAAATCATCATTTTCACCCCCCCGATGGTCCCGGGATTCAGTATTTCAGGCGGATTTGAGTTGAAACTTGAAGATAAAACCGGGGGAGACATTAAACAGTTTGAACAAAATTCCCGGCAGTTTCTCGGTGCACTAAATCAGCGCCCGGAAATTCAATATGCCATGACCTCTTTCAATTCGAATTTTCCACAATACCAGGTAGACGTCAATCCGGCAAGATGCAAACAATCAGGCATTACGGTAAGTTCGGTTTTATCAGCTTTGCAGGGTTACGTCGGCGGATTTTATGCCTCCGATTTTAACCGGTTTGGAAAACAGTATCGTGTTATGGTTCAGGCAGAACCAAATTTCCGGGGAAATCCCCAGGATATGGACAATATTTTTGTCATGACCTCAAACGGAGAGATGGCTCCCATTACTGAATTCATCACGCTCAAAAGGGTTTTCGGTCCGGAAAACATTACCCGTTTTAACCTTTACACTTCGATAGCGGTTAACGGAGCACCAAATTTCGGGTATAGCAGCGGGGATGCTATTAAAGCCGTTAAAGAGGTAGCCGCTCAGACTTTGCCTATCGGTTATGGATATGAGTTTTCAGGATTAACGCGTGAAGAGACCTATTCAGGTGCCCAATCAATCATGATCTTTATTTTAAGTGTTATCTTTGTCTTCTTCCTCCTGGCTGCCCAATATGAAAGTTTTGTCTTGCCATTTTCAATCATCTTCTCACTTCCGATCGGAATTTCAGGGGCCTATATCTTCGCTAAAATAATGGGGGTTGAAAACAATATCTATCTCCAGATTTCGCTGATTATGCTGATCGGATTGCTCGCCAAGAATGCGATCCTGATTGTTGAATTTGCACTGCAGCGACGTCACCGCGGGATGTCGATTGTACAGGCTGCTATTGAAGGGGCAACTGCCCGTTTGAGACCTATTCTGATGACTTCGTTTGCATTTATTTTCGGACTGATTCCGCTGGTTATTGGCGGAGGTGTGGGAGCAAAGGGAAATCGTTCAATCGGAGTCGGCTCCGTTGGTGGGATGTTTATCGGAACCATGATTGGGATCCTGGTTATCCCAACCATGTTCGTTATTTTCCAGACCATTCAGGAAAAAATAAAGAAACCGGAAAGTCCCGAAGTTTCAGGGTTAGATGATATGGAAGAATAATTTACCCGATTTATCAGAAAAGTTTAAAATGAAAAAAACAATAAAAAATACTATCCTGCTTTCCGGATTCTTCGTAGTGTTCTGGTCATGCACCACTCCCCAACATTTTAATCGTGAAAATGTGGATACTTCAGGACTTTACGGAAGCTATGCGACAGCTGATTCCGCTGCCTTAGCAGACAAACCCTGGCATGAGATTTTTGCAGACTCTCACCTTCAGCAACTTATTCAGGAAGGATTGAAAAATAATCCTGATCTTCAACTAGCAATCCAAAAAGTTACAGAGACTGAGGCCTATTTTAAGCAGAGCAGGGCATCGCTGTTACCCGATTTGTCATTATTGGCAAATGGTTCCTACACCCGAAATCCGGCAACGCTTTATCCTGTTGGTCCGTTTAATGTGGGCACCTATGAGCTTGGAGCACAGGCAAGCTGGGAAATTGATATCTGGGGAAAGCTGCGCAGTTCAAAAAGGGCGGCTTATGCGAACCTGCTTGCCAGCGATGCAGGTAAAAAGGCAATACAAATACGATTAATTTCTGACATTTCAACAGCCTATTACGCCCTGATCGGATTAGATGCAAAATTAGGAATTACCCGTGAGACCGTTAAAGACGATGTTGAACAGGTTGAAACCATGAAAATACTCAAGGAAAGCGGCAAAGTAACCGGTGCTGCAATTGTACAAACTGAAGCTAATCGGTACGCGGCACAGGTAACCATCCCGGATCTGGAACAGCAAATCCGCGAAACGGAAGCTGTTATCTGTCTGTTGATTGGACGTGTTCCCGGAACCATCAATCGTGGCAAAATTGAAGAACAGATACTGCCAACTGTTTTAAAAACAGGAGTTCCCGCCCGTCTTCTGGATAATCGCCCTGACGTTTTGCAGGCCGAATACGGACTAATGGCAGCCTATGAAACAACCAACAGTGCCCGTGCCAGCTTTTATCCGTCACTTACATTGACAGGTTCAATAGGATTTGTAGCTGCAGATTTAAACCACTTTTTTGATCCTACAACTTTTGCAGCGAATATTGTTGGTGGACTTGTGCAGCCTCTTTTTAACAAGAGAATCAATACAACACGCCTTAAAGTGGCAAAGGCACAGCAGGAGGAAGCATTGATCAGTTTCAGAAACACTTTATTAAAAGCAGGCCAGGAGGTTTATAATGCATTAGGCTCCTACGAATGGTCAGTTCAAAAAATTGCGCTGCGTAAGCTACAGATCGAATCGCTGGTTAAATCAGTTGATTACACTAAACAATTATTAACTTATGGTTCAGCAAATTACACTGAGGTTCTTACAGCCCAGACAAGTCTGCTTTCTGCTCAACTGAGCAGCATCAATGACCGCTTACAACAGTTAAATGCGATTGTAACCTTTTACCGGGCAGTTGGCGGCGGGTTGAAATAAATGAAGTTATGTTTATGATTAAGAGGAGATTAGCTAAGCAGTTGATCTCCTCTTATTATTTAATTCTGGTGTATTACACTCAAATGATGCCCTCCTTCTCACGAAAGAATAATTGCCAAAATTTTATAACTCTTTATTTATTTTATTGATGAATTATTAATAGCTTTGATCTTATTCAATCAGTATAGAACTTATATTCCGCTTTATTTAAATATTTCAGGAATAAACCGGACAGCTAAAACGAACAGCCAATCGTTGATCCACCGAATTCAATTCTAAAATTTGGTTCCTTGAGTGAATCGGTTGATCCGAATTTAATCGAATGAAACCCTCATGAACTGGTAATCACAATATAGATTGTATAAAATCGATGAGGATTCATCAAGGATCAGGAATTTGATTATTAGTAAGTTAGTTTAAAATTTTACATGTAAAAAACCCATTGGTTTATGGAGGATGAACATTTGAAATATGCTGCTGATATGATAACTGATGGCCTTTGGGATTGGAATTTTAACACTAATCAGGTTTTTTACTCAAAGCAATGGAAAGAGATGCTTGGGTTTACCGATTCAGAAATCGGGGAGTCTGCAGAAGAATGGAGTATCAGAATCCACCAGGATGACCGGCCTGAATCTTTAAATTTTGTGGATAACCCTTTACTTGGGGTACCGGAATTTTTCACCTCTGAATGCCGTATGCTTTGTAAGGATGGGAGTTACAAATGGGTATTATCGGAGGGGAGAATAGTATCGCACGATTCTGACGGGAAGCCAATCCGGATGGTAGGAATCCAAAAGGATATAACAAAACTTAAAAATACAGAGTTTATCCTTGAGGAACGAGTGAAAGAATTGAAATGCCACAACAAGATGTCCGAAATTCTGAGTGATGCAAATCTGAGCGTTGAAGAAGTGTTCGAAAATATTGTTCAGATTATTCCCGATAGCTGGCAGTTTCCCAAAATTGCCCAGGCAGCATTAACAGTGTACGAGAAAATCTATAAAACAGCCGATTTTCAATCCAGTGACATCTTCATAATTCAGGAAATAAAAGTCAATGAGAGGGTTATCGGCAAGGTCGAAGTTATTTATCCTGAAAACAGTAATTTTCCCGCGATCCCAATTTTCCTGCCCGAAGAATCGGAGTTGTTATTTTCAATTGCCGTAAGGGTCGGAAATTTTATTGAAAAAAGCGAAAAGAATTTTGCACTCCAAAAAAGCGAAGAGAGGTACAGGAATATCATTGAAAACATCAATGAGGTCATCTTTGAAATAGATGGTCAGGGTATTATTACCTTTATTAGTTCACCGGTTATGAAAATCTTCGGCTATTCTGTGGAAGAGATCATGGGTAAAAATTTCATCCGGTTTGTTGGGGAGAATGGTCAGTTACTTTTGAAAAGATTAAACGAACTAATTGAAAAGATTGAATTAAAAAATGAATATCAGATCATTACAAAAACCGGGGAATCCCGGTGGATCCAAATGTCGACCAGGGCAATATTCTCAGGAAGTAACTTCAAAGGTGGTAATGGTACTATTATCGATATCACCCAAAGAAAACTGACAGAGATAGAGCTCCAAAAAAGTGAATCTCTGTACCGGTCCGTCCTCAATGCATCACCAGACGCAATAACCATCGCCAATCTCGATGGAATTATTCTTTATTCCTCGCCCAGGATTTTGGAAATGTTTAGGTATGCCGATACAAATGCAATCATAAACAGACCGATATTTGACTTTATAAATAAATCTGACCATGACAAGGCAAAGTCTAATATTGAAAAGCTTTTCCAAAGAACTCTTTTGAGGGCGGAAGAATATATCGGAATCAGGTCGGATGGCAGCTTGTTTTATATTGAAGTGAACTCTGAGATTTTAAGGGATCCGGAAGGAAATCCGACAAGTATGCTTTTTGTAACCCGTGACATTTCTGAACGGAAACAAGCCGAAGAGAAATTGCGGAAGAGTGAGGAAAAATACAGGAATCTGGTTGAGAGGCTTAACGATGTGATTTATGAAATAACGGATGAAAGTGTAATAAAATATGTAAGCCCATCTATAGAGCGGATCGTTGGATATACTCCTGATGAGCTGATTGGCAGGAATATTTTCGAATTCATGTATCCGGGAGATATACAGCAGGTTGCTGAAGTTTTGTCAAATCTTGGCAACAACAATATTCCTTATTTGGAATATCGGTATCTTACCAAAAGCGGCAGTATTGCCTGGGTTCATACTTCTACTACTCCAATCTAAGAAAATGACCGGATTATTGGGGGTACAGGTTCATTGACAGATATCACTTACCGGAAGCTGGCAGAAGAGAAAATAGAGAAATTAAACCGGTTATATTCTGTTATCAGTCATGTGAGTCAGGCGATTGTCCATGTTAGGGATAAGTCGGAACTCATGAATGAAGTTTGTCGCATTGCCATTGAATCTGGAAATTTCAGAATGGCCTGGATCGGCTTAATTGATGAAGAGACTAAAATTGTAAAGCCAGTTGCGAAAGAGGGCTTTGATGAAGGGTATCTATCTGCTATTAGGCAAATTTCAGTGAGTGATATTCCGGAAGGGAGAGGGCCAACAGGAACCGCAATCCGAAAGGGCAATCATTTTGTTTGTAACGATATTAAAACAGATTCATTAGTTGCACCTTGGAGAAGTGAAGCATTACAACGGGGTTACCGCTCCTCCATTGCACTCCCTCTTAAACAATCCGGAAAAACTATTGGATCCCTGAGCCTTTACTCTTCTCAACCCAATTTCTTTGACCAGGAAGAAGTCCGATTACTCGATGAGTTTGTAAATGAAATTAGCTTTGCTTTCGAAACCATTGAGACTGAAAACGAACGGCAGAAAGCTGAAAAACAGCTTGGGAAACTCTACCGCGCGGTTGAACAAAGTCCGGTAAGTATTGTAATTGCAGATCTGCAGGGTAATATTGAATATGCAAATCCAAAAGCAAGCTCAACAACCGGCTATCGCTTCGATGAACTTATTGGGAAAAATCCAAGTCTTCTCAAGTCTGGTGAAACACCTGACATTGAATATCAAAAACTATGGGAAGACATCACTTCGGGAAGAGAGTGGCATGGGATATTTCATAATAAACGGAAAAATGGGGAACTCTATTGGGAATCATCAACCATTTCTCCGATAATTGATAATCAGGGGAAGATCACCAATTTTCTGGCAGTAAAAGAGGACATAACGAAACAAAAACTCGCTGAGCAGGAGTTAAATAAATTTCACACTATTGCAGACCAGGCTAATTATGGATCTGCCATTACTTCACTGGAGGGAAATATACTTTACATAAATGATACCTTCGCCCATATGCATGGTTATGAGCCTGATGAGCTTTTAGGAAAGTTCCTGACTATCTTCCATAATCAGGAACAATTACCAATAGTCATTGAACTTATTGATCAATTGAAAATATCAGGCAGTTTTTCCGCCCTGGAGGTCTGGCATACAACCAGGGATGGAAAGGTTTTCCCTACCCTTATGAACGCATCATTAATTTTTGATACTAAAAATATTCCGCTGTTCTTATCTGCCACTGCCATTGATATCAGTGAACTTAAACAAAAGGAACTGGATCTGCTGAGAAGTGAGAATGAACTAAACAAAGCACAGGAACTTGCCAGCATGGGCAGCTGGGAACACAACCTGGTAACCGGTGAACTCGTGGGGTCAAAGAATTATTACAGAATGTTGGGATTGGAGTATGATCTTGCAGATGTAAACCTATATGATCACTTTCTCAGTATTGTTCATACAAATGATCTTCCATTAGTCGATTTTTTGCAGAATCATCAATATACTGAGAATGAAATGCAAATTGTTGACATTCGCATTCAGCTTCCGGGTGAGGGTACAAGATGGCTTCAAAACAATGTTCTGCCTGTGTTCCAAAACGGTCGTTTGGTAGCACTTAGGGGAGTCAATATAGATATCACTGAGAAAAAGAAGATATTGGAAGACCTTATTGCAGCTAAAAAAAGGGCTGAAGAGAGCGACAAACTGAAAACTGCATTCCTAAATAATATTTCACACGAGATAAGAACTCCCTTTAACGCCATTCTTGGGTTCCTCTCTATGTTTCAATTCGACGATCTGACAAAAGAAGAACGTAATGAATATACAGGCATGATCAATCAAAGTGCTGAAAGATTGATGAATACAATAAATGATATAGTCGAAATATCACAAATTCAAGCTGGCCAGACTAAACTTGTTTTATGCCCTGTTGATATCAAAAATATTATGCTGGATCTGGAATCACGTTTCAGACATGAAAGTGAATTTAAAGGCCTTGAATTCAACATTATTAGCAATCCAGACCAATCAACAACCAACTTATTTACAGATCCCCATAAATTGACAACGATTCTTTCACATCTGTTGGGAAATGCTGTAAAATTCACAAATTCAGGAAGAATTGACCTAACAATCCAAACGAAAGGAGTTACCATGGAGTTTTGCGTAAAAGACACTGGCGTTGGTATTTCTAAGAATAAGCAGCAATTTATTTTTGAGCATTTCAGGCAGGCCGACAGTTCAAATACCAGACAATTTGAAGGTTCTGGACTAGGTCTTACAATTTCTAAAGCTTATGCAGAAATGCTGAATGGAAAGATTTGGGTGGAGAGCCAGGAAGGTGTGGGTTCTTCGTTTTACGTATCAATTCCACTCTATGAAACACCGGAAACCAATGCACTGGTTCAAATTATTCAAACTGAAGATAAACCGGAATTAGAGGCCAGGAAACTAAAAATATTAATCGCAGAAGACGATGAAGGTTCTGCAATTTTCATTTCAATTGTGATCAAATCGTTTGGCAAACAGATTATTATGGTTAGAACAGGGACAGAAGCAGTAGAAGTCTGCCTTAATAATCCCGACATTGATCTGATTCTTATGGATATACAAATGCCGGAAATGGACGGATATGAAGCAACACGACAAATCAGAAAGTTCAATTCTCAAGTAGTAATTTTTGCTCAAACAGCTTATGCCCTTTCCGGGGATGATGAAAAGACATTAGCTGCAGGTTGCAATGAATACCTGACTAAACCCATTAGGAAAGAACAGTTGGTAGCGCTTATTCAGAAATACTTTCAGGAAGAATAGAATAATTATTAAATAAAACTCAATTACCCAACCAAATCATTTCAACGATTTTATTCAAAGTCTTGGAGGAAATTTAATAGTGGAAAGCGAGGAAGGGAAAGGGCCTGCTTTCCGGTTTAATCTGCCATTAAAACCGAAGGATTTATCAACAGGCTAATTATCTGATACATATCCGAATTGTACTTTATGTTGCATTCTTTTTTTGAAATTATTTTGGCATAGAATTTGATAATAATTTGGCATAAAATAAAGCTGAGATACTTAATTCTTTAATGCAGTAGAACTATGAAAACAAAAATTATTTATTTGGCCGTGTTCCTTGCAGGATTTCTTATTTGGAGCTGTAACAAATCAGCTACCAATACTACACCAGCAGTGCCTACCGTAACACTTAAAGCAGCACTCACGCAGGGGGTACAGAATCTGACCACTGCAGTAAATTCAATTTCCACTTCAACAGGCTATCAGGTTGTGACAGGACCAGCTGATCTGGTTACCAAAAGTGTTGAATTAACTCCGCTGGATACAGCTTCTCATAGTATTTTATTGGCAAATATTGCCGGGGTTTATGATTATAAGGCGACCTTCGTTAAAATTGGAAGGTTTTCTTTTATATCCCGCTTCTTTAATAAAACTGGGGATAGTACCCTGATGGTGGTCCGTTTGCCACAATCCAAGGTGGCCAATTCCCGGACCCTCCTGAAATATTCTCCAAGCGATACATTACTGGCTAATGATTATGTCATTACACTCTCCGATTATGATTTCACCTACAGATTACGAGGTGGTTATGATTACCGGATGGCTTCATCAACTGCAATCCAGGGTGTAGCTGCAGGAACTTATAAGATCCAATCCTCACACAATCATACCACAAATTCTCACTTCTCAGCAGAATATGATTTCCCTAATGGATACATTACCAAGATCACCTATGCACCAGGCGATACGGCTGTTTCTGATTATTCAATTTCTGATGGGAAAAACGTACTTTATGAGGAAAAATATACATCGATTCGTAGTGATTCACTGCAACAAAGGAGAGAAACAAATTACTCCCTGACTATCGGGAATGTTGAGATAGTAAGACAATTGGGTCAGGGAAAGAGTAATTTGGACAGCGCAAAGGTTTACGTGGGTGGTGTTCTTGAATCTAAGGCAAAAGTCTCTGTTGTTACTAATACCACCGGGACAGTTGATAATACAGTTACCAGTAAGAAACGTGATTTATTAATAACTTTTGATGATGGTACCACTGCAACAATCTCCTCACTTGCGAGTGCAGCTATACCTACTATAAGTGCTATGTTTACATCCTTACATCAGGCAAATTTTGCAACTGCTATTGTAGATTGGATTGCCTGGGAGGTTTATTATACCAAGCCGTAGAATACACATTATTAGGCAATCGCGTGATGTAATTGTTAATAGCCAGGATCACAAAAGAATAAATAGTATATCGCTTAAGCAAAATGAAAGAGGCTTTCTCTATAATAGGTGAAAGCCTCTTTCATTCCTGTTTTACAGTTAAGATTCTTCAATATTTCGTTTCATTTATTTAATAATCAACTGCTTAAATTTTTGAGTGCTCCATTTATCAATCAATTCCCTGAATTCCGAATAATCCTTTTTTGCTATGACCGGACTAAATATCCTAATCTTCCGGATCGCCTCAATAACGCTTCCCGATTGCTTCAGACTAATAATAACATGGCCAATTCCCGGTTTTAAAAACTCAATATTTACGGGATTAACAAGTTGCCAGTTTGCCGGTAAATTAATGGTATAATGATAAGATTCGTCAATCGGAGTGCCTAAGTAAAGTGCTGAAGTTCTTGTAAATGGCATTGAGACAAGGTGAAAAGAAGAGATCCCTGATTTACTTTCTTTCAAATCTAAAAATCTAAAATCTCCCCGGCTAAGCAGTTGATCCATTTTTTCAACCTTAAAGGAAACATTTGCCTGATCAGCTGTCAGTTTCCCAGTTGAACCTGTAAAATCAGATAATAACGGAGGACATTTCCCCTGATTCCTGATTATCTCAAAATATGGGTTGAATCTACCCGAAAATTGTCCTGTTAGTTCTCCCTGTAATTTACCATCCCTGCTAATGATAAGCTTGCCTTCGACATTGATAATGCCTGTCGGTTTGTTGACAGAAAATACCTTATGAGCCGCATTCAGCGTGAGAATTCTGAATGGGGGAATTCCCAAATCTAAATTCCCGGCATTAAGTCTGTCCGCAGTCAGTAGCATGATTTCACCGTTTACATTATCTATTTTCACAATTGGTTCTGCAGCCAGCAATAAAGGGCGCTGCTCTTCTAGCAGATCTTCCGGAATATTTAGACAGACATCAGCATTTAATCCTTCCAAACGGAGTAGATAAGATAGTAAAAACGCTTTTTCAAGAACTGTTCCGGAATTGGATTTCCAAACCTCTTCTTCAGGCCTTGCCTGAAATGCCACAAGCGAAGCAGGAATGTGAAGTGTTTTAAGCTCATTCACAACTATTTTCTGAATGGCTAAGGCTTTCTCCTGTAAACTTTTCTTGTCTTTAATAGCAGTATCGACATACTTTTTGATCTCCTTATTGATTGAATTCGGAGAAGATTTCGATTTTAGAACCCAATTTATTGCAGCAGATATATCCTTCTGAGTGGTAAAAAGCAAAGTTGGAATATCTTCACATACTGAAGCACTCCGGATCTCTTTGCGCCGTTGAGGCAGATCCTGGAAATTCCAGGTGTAGGTATCAAAATCCTTTCCTTGATCAATTATTGGTTCAGAAGTTAGGTTAAGCAGTTTGTAATGAAGCTTCATCTTTGGTTGAACTTTGACAACAATCGTCAGATTATCGATAGGGCAATCGGCCTGAAGCTCCTCCATTCCCATCAGAAACGGAGTCTTACCTGAGGCAGTAGTAATGTTGTAGGTACATTTAATAACAGCATTTCGTTCCAGCCCCGTATGAGAAACGACCATCTCCCGAAGATTGCTGTATGCTTTTGAATCCTGGCAAAAGGTTGGCAATACCTCATTGTACCCATTTTCAGGTGTATTAATAGTTTGATTCTCTGCGTTTGTAGTATATGCTTCGCTGACAACAAGTTTCTGAATTTCCGGATTGTAAGGAATTCTTGTTTCACCATATAAACTTTGAAAAGCCCTGTAAGTGAATAACTTCTGCCTTTTCTCTACTGAATTAAGAATACTTCCATCTTTATTCAGAACAAATGTTTTTGTGAGACTCAGATAAACGGCATCAGCTTCAGGATAGCTCTTTTCTTTCGGAGCTTTGCACGAAAACAACATGAAAAACGATATTCCCCAGACAATCTGTATGATTTTCATAAGTTTAAGATTAGATAGTTAAAATAACCGGGTTTTCTGAAATTGCTTTCTGCATTTTCGCAGCATTTCTAAAAGACGGCCAATCCTCAGGAGTGTAAATTCGTTTATAGTATTCAGCCTTTTCATTAAAAAAAAGCTGAGTCCCTTCCAATGAATAGGAGGCTTCAAAGCTTGCTCCGGTCCCCGTAGATTTCTCAATTTTAGGAGTCCACGATAATTTATATCCTGAAGGGAAAGTGGTTTTGTCAGTAATCTCAATACTTCTGGAACATGCGTCATGAAAAGGGAAATGCCTGGTCTGAATCTTTAGGTCAATGGACAGGTTTCGCATTGCTCCTGAAAAAATACCGGAAGCAGCCAATGGAGTAAAGAGGATTGCACGGTCTGTGACAGTAGCATAATCAGGTATCTCATAAGATATTCGCAGATCGATTGGCCCGGACATATAATTATAAGGGTCATCTCCATAGTTGATTTTAAGGATTTTAGCCTGAGGTGCGATCTTTAGCAATTCATTTTCCAGGTTCATTTTCCAGTTCGCCTTGAATGATCCGGTAAACATACGGCGGAGGCTCGCATCCGATTGCCCTTCAGCAGTTACGGAGATTTCTCCGGTCAGGGTTCCCTCCTTGCTTAGCTGTGAACTGGCATTAATTTTAACAAAGTGATTTTTTGGTAAAGAAACAGGTGTTTCTAACAGATCGGAACCTTCAGGAATTCCGGGAAGATAGTTCTGCTGCTGTTCTGCACTTGACCATAACTCGCGCACAAAAGGGACCCAGGTTGGATCGAGCAGATGAAGTTTCCCGTCTGAAAGTTTTACCACAACCACAGAATGGTTGAACTGGTCTGCCGGAATCCGGTCAATCCGTGAACCAGCCATCGTCATTGAAGGATATGCCTTAAATCCGGCTGAACGGAGCATAGTAACCAACATTCCTGCCTTGTCTTTGCAAACGCCGCAACGGTCAAGAAAATCCATACTCCCCCTATGTAAGGTAAACCCTTCACCTTTACCCATTGACAGTCCGAGATATCTTAGTTCATCAGCAACCCAATGAGTAAGTCTGCCAACTGAATCCAGTTCAGAAACTGAACCCCTTAGGATCTCTTTAACTTTCTGATCGATTTCCGGTGTCGATTTGAAGCTTCCATACTCTTCATTTACATTAAAAAACCATTTCGATTTGGCCTGCCAGTTTGGTGCAGTTGAAATCAGTAGTTTTGGCGCCACATCGGATTGTGCAACCATGTTAGGTTCGGAAGCAAAAGGGTTGATATTCGAAAGAGAAAATGTAAAAAGCGAATTTTCTGAACCTTTTTCTTTTCGGATATTTAGATTTCCATTATACACATGATAATTCACAACCTTTGAATTTGGGATTGCCAGCTGGTACACTTTTATCAATAGTGGGGCATCAGACCAAAACGGAACAATATCATAAAAATGACCTCTCATCGGAGGAATATATTTATCATCCTCACTTTGAGTGTCCAGCAATGCATAGGCAAACCCTTTTTTATCTACAAATACTTCGAATGCATCTCCGGGTTCAAGCCTCCCAAGCTCAGTCATTTTTTGTCGCGAACCCCAAAGGATAGTTCCAGCAGGAGCCGGATAATCTATTTCATCCTTTTGATTCAATTCCTTTTTCCCCCCACTTTTATAATAAACAACAATCTTCCGGATCTCAACAGAGGCCGTCAGGGGATCATAATCCGATTTAAAAACATTAAAACTCTTTCCCCCCTCGGGAGTCAGAATTATAACCCGCTGGTGCTCCTGATAATAACTAAGTCCGCTCTCCATCATTTTCACTTTCGTACTGTCAAATAGCGTAACATACTCCGCAGTAGGGAATCTTTTAATCAATCCTTCAATTGAACTCAGATTGCGTATTGGATTGGCAAAAGTCAACGGAATAATTCCAATCCAAATCCAAAACATAAATAGGGACCTTTTCATAGCACAAAGTTTAAAAGTAAATTTTAAGCCGGATTACTGTTCTGTATTTTTAGAGAAGATTTTATAAATTATTAATAGCTAAAAAGGTCGGTGTAAATTACGACCGACCTTTTAGTGTGATTAACGGACTACCCCGTCTGAATTTCAAAATCTACTTTCTTAATCTCTTACCTGCCAATTCAGGTTGATAAACAGAGAGTAAATTATTTAACCTTTTGGAGATATCTTCGCTCAATACCTTCTCTCCGTAGTGTTCTGAAAGGTTGCTCAACTCCTGCATAATATAGAATGAACGTTGCAGCTCTTCCTGAACGGATGCCCGGAAGCGTGGCTCAAGGGTGAAATAGTATTTCAACTCCTCCTCGCAATTTCGGGCCATTACTTTCGCCACCTCATTCGCCTTCTTAGTGGCTGCAGGAAAGGTATTTACTTCGAGAGATAAACTGTCCAGGGTTGCGTTTTTTACCAGATTGTGGGCTGCCCTGTAATATGATTCAACCATCAGCAGGTTAAAGTAATTATAGGTCACCTTTGAATTCGGAACCAATTCGTTGCAACGATCGAGTACGGCAATGGCAGAATCTCGTTTCCCCTGATCGAGCAATCCATCGGCCAATCTGACAAAACTGTTCCGAACATTCATCGACATGCGAATATTGTTCTCATCCAGGTAAACCTTTGGATCGTTCATATTGCCCCATTTGAACTTATTGATGATGTTATTGTACATCACATCGGTACGGATACCTCCAATTTGGCCGCTGCCGGTGGATGGTGTTTTAATTGGAACCAGGCGGTAGGCAAATCCTTCTACCTGAAAATAATCCTGCAAATTCAGGTATTTCTCCCGTCCGACGGTTATGGCAAAGTAGATTGGTCGTTTCCAGTTGTTGTTGGCAATTATATCCAGAATCATCAACTCATCCTTGGTCACATAATTCCCGGTCAGCTTGATCTCCATCTGGGGAACAATCTTGCCGGCATCTTTCGGGTCGATCACATTGTTGGCAAGAACAGCAGCCCTGTCAACCGGATAAAATAACTGTTTGGAGGGGATAAAAGAGGCATTTTCAGCCTGCTCCAGTTTGGTCCCTTGGTCATCGGACCGGACAAAATCCATTGCTTCCTTCAGATTCACCGGACGTTTGATCTGATCCAGTACATAAATGACATCGCGGGTTCCCTGTACATACTGGTTGTGCTCAAATTTGATGGGGAGAGGATCAGATTCAAAAGCCTTTCGCTTCATCTGATCAACGTACCAGTCCGTCTGAAAATAACTTAAATTACATACCCGCACATCCGTCCTGACCCCTTCAACCATCTGGGCATACCATAAAGGGAAAGTATCGTTGTCGCCATTGGTAAAGATAATGGCATTGGGGGCACACGACTCAAGATAGTCTCGCCCGAAATCGCGAGCAGTAAAACGACCGGAACGGTCATGATCATCCCAGTTCTGATTGGCCATAAGACATGGAACAGCAATAAGTGAAAGGGCTGTGGCTACAATAGCGCTTGTTTTGGCAGGAGATACCTTCATTAAAAGCTGGTATAACGAGAGGACTCCCAGGCCAATCCAGATGGCAAAGGCATAGAAGGACCCGACATAGGCATAATCCCGCTCACGGGGCTGAAGCGGTTCCTGATTCAGGTATATAATGATAGCCATACCTGTCATTACGAATAGGGACACCAACACCCAGAAATCCTGTTTCCCCTTAGGTCCGGAATTAAATTGAAAAAACAAACCAAGTAACCCAAGAATCAAAGGAAGCATATAATACTTATTCTTTCCTTTATTTTCGGCTAGTGCCTTTGGAAGGTGGCTCTGATCACCCAGCCGGATAGAGTCAAGGAAATTAAATCCGGTGATCCAGTTCCCGTTTAAAATATCGCCATAACCCTGGTTGTCATTCTGACGTCCGGAAAAATTCCACATAAAATATCGCCAATACATCCAGTTAATCTGGTAAGAGAAGAAAAAGCTAAGATTCTCCATGAAAGTAGGCTTCATAATCCGTTGGGGCTCCCCTTCCCTGTTGGTAACCTGAATAGGGGTCCCTTTAATATTTGCCCAGTTCTGATACTCTTTGACATGATCCGGCGTAGAACTGAACATCCGGGGGAAGAAAGTCATAAACCGGCTATCATAATTTGCGGCCTGCTTATAATCTGATATTTCGTATCTGCCATTGCGTTCTACATAGTTTGCACTTCCCTTGGAGTATGGATTCTCTGTATTTAGAGGCGCATTGTAATATTGACCATAAACGATTGGTTTAGCACCGTATTGTTCCCGATTCAGATAGGTTAGTAAAGAGAACGGGTTGTCAGGACTATTCTGGTTCATGGGAGGGTTAGCCATTGATCGGATAACGATTACAGCATACGAGGAGTAACCGATCAGCATGACGGTAAAGCCAAGTATTATGGTATTGGCAAGTGCTTTTTTCTTTTGAATAGTATATCGCACACTCCAAACAATTAAGCCAATTAGCAGAAGAATATAGATAATTGTACCGGTATTGTAAGGGGCACCAATACCATTCACAAATAACAGTTCAAACCATTGGGCAAGGATAACCACCCCAGGAATAAATCCGAAAAACACGAATCCTACCAAAGCCATTGACAGTACTAATGCAATAACAATCCCTGCAGGAGTAGCAGGATATTTTTTAAAATAATAGACCAGTACAACTGCCGGGATAGCCAATAGGTTAAGCAGGTGAACACCTATTGATAGCCCAATCACATAGCATATTAAGATAATCCAACGATTTGCAAATTTCTCATCTGCTTCGTTTTCCCATTTCAGGATACACCAGAATACAAAGGCAGTAAATACCGATGAAGTTCCGAAAACTACACCTTCGACAGCAGAAAACCAGGCAGTATCAGAGAAAGTATAGGCCAATGCGCCAACAGCTCCCGCACCTAAAATAGCGATCATTTGTGGCAGGGAAGGATCAGAATCCCTCTCTCCCATTATTTTACGGGCCAAATGGGTAATTGTCCAAAAGAGGAACAAGACAGTAAAAGCACTTGCAAGGGCCGACATAATATTAGCCATAACTGCCACATGTAAAGTA
>Ga0364881_10267_pt1 | contig 34773 bp, 37 predicted proteins | sample ExccelJu500001D4_5_FD_206923 | JGI IMG/M metagenome (GOLD analysis project Ga0364881, IMG submission 206923) | Enriched cells from Trout Bog Lake Hypolimnion, Wisconsin, USA - BchlTB.July30.5000.01.D4 | ecosystem: Environmental > Aquatic > Freshwater > Lake > Hypolimnion/Profundal zone | place...
AACTTTTCGATTCCGTTAGCCATTGCAAGTGCCCTGGCGCTTGAAGGTTATGTAAGCGATTACAAGGCAGAGAAGAAGCGAATAGAGGCATTAAATGTCCGGATTCGAGATTTTCTAGCCTCCGAAATTCGCGATGTTGACATCGCAGGACATGTTTCAGGTGGATTACCTCACCTTCTCTCCTTCTCGATTCTTTACGTTGATGCGCAACTGCTGGTCAACCAGTTAGATGAGCGCGGTTTTGCCATTGATTCAGGTTCGGCATGCAACTCTGCAAATATGGAGCCGAGCCACGTCCTTGCTGCAATGGGAATTCTCACTCATGGGAATGTGCGCCTTACCTTGCACCCAACGGTTAAAGATGAAGAGATAGAAAAATTTCTGCAGGTACTCAAAGAGTTAGTCGATGAGTTAAGACGCTAATGGAACTTGATTGTTTAGGGATGCGCTGCCCATTGCCGATCATCAAATTAGCGCAGCAACTCAAGACTGATGCAGAAGTAACTCTCTTGAGCGATGATCCAGCGACACTTCCAGATTTAACGGCTTGGGCAAGGATGACAGGAAATACATTCACCAGATTTAGTGAACACACATATTTAGTGAAGAGGCTATAAACCCATCCGGGGGTTGATATGAGCCGCTACTTCCGCGGCAGCTTCAGTGCCATAGGCGAGTTCGAAGCGCTCCATGAACTGATCGCGATCAAATAAATACTCTTGCGTGCCCTTGGTTTCCAAGCAGAAGGTTGCAATCATGGAACCAAGTTGAGCGCAGCGTTCATGATTGAGCCCCCATGAGAGCCCGGCTAAGAAGCCAGATCTAAACGAATCACCAACACCAGTTGGATCTACCTTGGCTTTTTCGGCAGGTGTTCCGACGGTGATTGTTGGCTTGCCATGTTCTTCTATGCGAGCACCTTTGGATCCTAAAGTGACAACGCGTACTTGCACCTGATCAAAGAGTTCTGCATCAGACCATCCAGTCTTTTGCAACATAAGCGCTAACTCATACTCGTTGAGGAAAAGGTATTTCGCTCCCGTCACCAACTGCTTAAGAGAGTCGCCATCCATGCGAGCGAGTTGCTGAGATGGATCAGCCGCCAGCGGAATTCCTAGCCTGCGGGCAGAATGGGAATGTCTGATCATTGCATCGGGATCATCTGGACCAATCAAAAATAGATCGATACCACCTTCACGCTCTGCAATAACTTCGATATCAAGTTCGCGAGCCTCTGACATGGCTCCGGGAAAGAAGGATGCGATCTGATTTAACTCTTCATCTGTAGTGACGATGAAAGTAGCGGTGTAGAGATCTTTCGAGATGCGGACGTGCTCGGTATTTACTCCGTGCCTGACAAGCCAATCGTTGTAATCGGCCCAATCTTTACCAACGGCTGCAACCAAAAGAGGATTTAAGCCAAGGGCGCCCATCCCAAAAGCGATATTTGCGGCGCATCCACCTCGGTGAATATCGAGGTTATCTACTAAAAATGAGAGAGATACCTTGGCAAGTGAACCTTCAACCAAAGAGTCGGTGAACTTGCCAGGAAACGTCATCAAGTGGTCGCGGCCGACCGAGCCAGCTACGGCAACTTTCATAGGTAATTAAAGCGGGTTAGTTAAATGAATCGCCGCAGGCACAAGAACCTTGTGCATTTGGATTGTCGATTGTGAAACCCTGCTTCTCAATAGTGTCGACGAAATCGATTGATGCACCCATGAGGTAAGGGGTGCTCATCTTGTCGGTGACAACCTTGACGCTTCCAAAGGTGGAGACGGTGTCCCCATCAAGAGCGCGATCATCGAAGTACAACTGGTAGCGAAGACCGGAGCATCCACCAGGTTGAACCGCTACGCGCAGGCTCAGATCGTCACGACCTTCTTGGGCAAGAAGAGCGGCAACCTTCGAAGCTGCAACATCAGTGAGGATGATGCCAGTTGAGGTCTGGATCGAGATATCTTGGACGGTTTCAGTACTCATGCTGGAAATAATACCTCTAAAATCAAACTATGGCCTTTGGAAACCTCACTGACTTGCTCCTTCTAGGACGCGAGAGCGATCTACGCAGTGAGCGAGGGGTCTCGTGTGATGGCGAACTTCCAGCACCCAGCGAACCGGGACTAGTAGAGCGTGCCGTAAAGGCGCGTGCCGCCCTGGGTGAACGGGCAATGATCTTGGGCCACCACTATCAACGCGATGAGGTTATTGCCTTCGCCGATATCACTGGTGACTCGTTTAAATTAGCGCAGGCAGCAGCCAACAATCCTGGGGCCGAGTTGATCATCTTCTGTGGAGTTCACTTCATGGCGGAGTCAGCCGACATCCTCACCTCGTCTACTCAAAAAGTTATCCTTCCCGATCTTGCCGCTGGCTGCTCCATGGCAGATATGGCAGGAGCGCAGCAAGTCGCAGAGGCTTGGGCGCACTTTCAAAAATTGGGAATAGCGACTCGAACTATTCCTATTACATATATGAACTCCACCGCCGCGATTAAGAGTTTCACCGGAGAGAATGGTGGTGCGGTCTGCACCTCCTCCAATGCCCAGCGCGCAATGAGATGGGCATTTGAACGCGGCGAGAAGATCTTCTTCCTGCCCGATCAGCACCTGGGTCGCAACACTGCAATTTTGCACTTGGGTCTCACCGCCGACGATTGCATCGTGTGGAATCCCTGGAAGCCGCAAGGTGGGCTTTCCGATCAAGAGCTCCTCGACGCAAAAGTGATTTTGTGGCGTGGGCACTGCTCAGTCCACGGTCGCTTCTCACGTCAGAACGTTGACGAGGTCCGGGTAAAGTTGGATGGGGTTCAAGTCCTAGTTCATCCAGAGTGCAAAAACGAGGTGGTCATGGCTGCCGACGTTGTGGGCAGTACCGAGACAATAATCAAGACCGTCTCTGGCTCCCCCGCTGGCTCAAAATGGGCCATCGGCACAGAACTCAACCTGGTTCAACGACTTGCTCGCGCCAATCCTGACAAAGAGATCGTCTTTCTCGACAAGACGGTCTGTTACTGCTCGACCATGAACCGTATCGACCTGCCACATCTAGTCTGGGCCATGGAGAATTTGGCAGCGGGGCGTTTGCTCAACCAAATTTCCGTCGAGGAGCGCACGGCTAACTTTGCCAGAGTTGCGCTAGAGCGAATGCTGGCTCTACCTTAACCACATGGCTAAAGACGCACCAACACCAAAGCGCAAAGATGCAGAGGCGCTCAACAAGGTAAATGCAATTACCTCTCCCGCAACCAAGGCAACCAAAGTGCGTGATCGCAACGAACTCAAGGCGAAGCGCATGGCAGCACGCGCCGCTTATATGCGAGGCGAAGAGAGCGCTCTTCCTGCCCGCGACAAGGGACCGGTTCGTCGTTATGTACGCAACTATGTCGACTCCCGTCGAAATGTTGGCGAATACTTCTTGCCTGCAGTCTTTACCGTTCTAGTACTCAGCGTTGTACACAATAGGTATGTTTCGCTCATTGCAATTCTCTTTATGTATGTTGCGATGTTATATACCGTCTTCTCTGGTTTCTTCATGACGCGCAATATTCGCAAAGCTGTAACGGCCAAATTCCCTGGTGAATCCACCAAGGGTCTTGGTATGTATGGTTGGTTGCGTTCAACTCAGATGCGTCGCATGCGCGCACCCGCACCACAAGTTAAGCGCGGAGATTTAATCTAATTAAGTAGCGAACAGATTTGCGAAAGCCTAAGCCCTCGGGTTTGGGCTTTCATTCTTTTTAGGATCACGCTCTGGCAAGGATCCCAGCGCAGCATCAATGGCTTGCATAACATCATCGCCAAGAACTACTCCAGATGCCTTTACATTCTCTTTCACTTGAGAAGGCTTTGTGGCTCCCATGATGACGGCAGAGACATTTTGATTTTGTAGCGCCCAGGCCAACGCAAGTTGCGACATAGAAAGTCCAACGCCATCTGCAATCGGCTTCAGATTTTGAACGGCAGTTAGCACTTCATCGGTCATCCAACGCGAGATGAAGTTTGCACCCGACTTCTTATCGGTTGCGCGAGAGCCTGCAGGTGGTTTCTTTCCTGGCAAATATTTGCCGGTCAAGATTCCCTGCGCGATTGGTGACCAGACGATCTGACCAATTCCCTCTTGCTTAGACAACGGAACTACCTCAGCCTCAATGACTCTCCAGAGCATGGAGTACTGAGGTTGACTAGAAACAAATCGAGTCCAGCCACGCTCCTTTTGGATTGTTGCAGCATTGCGAATCTGATCTGCGTTCCACTCAGAGAAACCTAAATAATTAACTTTTCCTTGACGGACCAGGTCATCGAAAGCCTGCAAAGTCTCATCGAGAGGTGTTTCAAAGTCGAAGCGATGAGCTTGGTAGAGATCGATATGGTCGGTATTAAGGCGCTTGAGAGATGCCTCGATCGACTCCATGATGTGCTTGCGAGATAAGCCTCGATCGTTCTTCCCTGTACCCGTTGGGAAGTAGACCTTGGTGAAGAGTTCGTATGACTCACGTCTGACCCCCTTGAGGGCCTTACCCAAGACAACCTCAGCCCGAGTGCCGGCATAGACATCGGCGGTATCGAAGGTGGTTATCCCAGCATCCAGCGCCGCGTGAACACACTTGATGGCGGCATCCTCTTCGACCTGACTGCCGTGGGTGATCCAGTTTCCATAGGCAATCTCTGAGACATACATTCCTGAAGAGCCAAGGCGACGATATTCCATGTAGAAAACCATACTCCCTCATTTGGCGTGTCTCTCGACGGGACCTTGGGCTTACCTCCCGGTGGTGCTAACTTTCGCCTACCAGTTTCCCTGTGGAGCTGGTGATGTTTGCAAGAGCGAAGTCGGTGAGAATCCGACGCTGTCCCGCAACTGTGTTGAAGTCGCAAGGCTTCTGAGTCAGGTCGCCTCTTTCAGATATCGAAGTATCCGACCTCGGAGGAAGGTCGGGCCTTTTGAACTCTCACGAGTCAGAATTAGCCCAACATTTCCTCCCTCAACCCTTGGGGGAGTTTTTTTATGAGAAGAAGAAATATCGCGCTCGCGTCAGCCGCGTTACTCGGCATCGCGACACTTACATCCGCGACTAACGCAATCGCAAGTTCACCAAACCCAACTCGGATCATCTCGCTCTCGCCCAGTGCTACCGAAATTCTCTTTGGAATAGGTGCAGGCCCACAAGTTATTGCAGTTGATGATAATTCCGATTATCCAAGCAATGCTCCGTTTTCTAAATTGTCTTCGTTTACGCCGAATGTAGAGGCGATCGCTGCCTATCACCCTGATTTAGTTGTACTGCAATCGTCGGCTACCAACGCCGTAACTGTCGAATCAGATCTTCAAAAATTGAAGATCAATGTCTTTCTTGAAGTGACCCCATCAAATATCAGCGATGCATACGCTGAGTTCTTGGCCCTTGGAAAAGTAACGGGTCATCCATCTCGTGCAAAGGCGTTGGTAACAACCATGAAATCTCGTATCGCAGAGATTTTGGCTAAGGCGCGGAAGAAGAATTCGATAAGTATCTATCACGAGTTGGATAACACCTTGTATTCGGCCGACTCCACCACCTTTATCGGCCAGATTTATTCAGACTTCAACTTTTCAAATATTGCGGATGGAACTAATTCCGGTGGCTACCCCCAGCTCACACCGGAAGCGGTCATCAAGGCCGATCCAAAAGTGATCTTCTTAGATGACGGCCCATACGGAGAGAGCGCTGCCACGGTTGCTGCGCGTCCTGGTTGGTCGACGATCTCGGCAGTAAAGAATAAGCATGTCGTCGTACTCCCCCTAGATATTGCAGATCGATGGGGACCACGACTTGTTGACTTCTACCAATTCGTTGCGCAAGCAACCGCAAAGATTAACTAGGGATCTCTGATGAACGCAGAGCGCGATGCAATAGCCAAGATTTGGAATTGGCGTATCACCGCGTTCTGCGCTCTCATCCTCTTAGTTGTAGCGATCGCTGCGGTGAGTTTTGGCCCCATCTCCATTAACTTCTTCAAGGTATTCAAGACGCTCTTCGATCTTCCAGGTGGCGCTAGCGGTCAAGATAGAACGGTCATCATTCAATTGAGATTGCCTCGAGTCATCTTGGGAGTGCTCGTTGGTTCGGCACTTGCTACAAGCGGAGCGGTCTATCAAACGGTTTTTCATAATCCGCTCGCAGATCCCTACTTACTCGGTGCCGCAAGTGGAGCAGGACTTGGAGCAACGATTGCTCTCACTAGCTCCCATCACAATTTGGTAGGCGCGCTGCCGATCTTTGCATTCCTCGGCGGAGTGCTTGCGGTCTTTACCTCATTCATTATTAGCGGAAGATTCTTCGCTGATCCCAATTCACTTCTGCTCTCTGGTATCGCAGTAGGCTCGTTTGCAACAGCGATACAGACTTACCTGCAACAGCGACACAGCTCCGCACTCCGCCCTGTGTACTCATGGATCTTAGGTGACCTTACGAGTGCGACCTGGAGCGTCGCTGGGTGGTCGGCTATCTACATTGCTATTGCGCTTCTGATTCTCTTTAGCGTCGCTAAACAATTAGATGGCTTGATGTTGAGTGATGAAGAGGCCTACTCACTCGGCATCAACCCTAAAAAATTGCGAATCATTGCCGTCGCGGCTGCAACGTTAGCCACTGCAACAGCAGTCTCTGCCTCAGGGTTAATTGGTTTTGTGGGGATCGTAGTTCCGCACTTGGTGCGAGGCCTTACGCATCGAGTGACAAATCGTTCTCTCATCTCCATCGCAATGGCGGGCGCTGCATTTTTAGTACTGGCAGACCTCGGAGCGCGCACCTTGCTCTCCCCCGCTGAACTTCCCATCGGCGTCATCACTGCATTCGTTGGAGCACCATTTTTCTTAGTAGTACTTCGCAATCGTAGGAAGGCCGGACAATGACAATTGTCGTCTCAGACTTAACAGTTCGTTATGGCGAGAAGGTTGTTCTCAATGACATTTCGCTAGAGATAACGAGTGGAAAATGGACCTGCCTTGTAGGACCAAACGGAGCAGGTAAGACCACCTTCCTCAAGGTCTTGCTTGGGATGGCGCCCTATTCAGGCAGCATCTCAGATCAAGGGGTCGAAGTCTTCAAGAATCACAACCGGAACGTCGCCTTCGTTCCGCAGAGCCCTCAGATCCCACAAGGAATGACCGTTGCTGAATATGTAGCGCTAGGTCGTTCGAAGAAGGATGGCTGGGGTAATGAATCACTATCTAGTCGCGCCTTAATTCACAAGATCTTGGTTCAGACTCACCTCTTTGGAATGCACCACAACTTGGTCACTCATCTCTCTGGTGGCGAGATGCAACGAGCGCTAATTGCTCGCGCTTTAGCGCAAGAGCCCGAACTCATTCTTCTCGATGAACCAACGAGCGCTTTGGATCTCCATCATCAGATATCTGTACTCAACAATATTGAATTACTTAAAGAAGAGGGCGTCACAATTATTTCGACAATGCATGACATCACTCTGGCCGCGATGTTTGCCGAACAGATTGTGATCATGAAAGAGGGCAAAGTGCTTCTCTCTGGTTCCTCTCACGAGGTGATTCATTCACCAGAATTGAAGAAGGCGTTCGACAATCGGATCGATGTTTACACGCTAGATAGTGGTCGCCCTGTCATCATTGCGAGTAAGGGTGACGCCGAGAAGAACTAATCCTTGATTAGCGAACGTGTGACTCTACAAATGGTGGCTTAACTACCTGGACCATACTTGGACGTCCGCGCACATCAATTGTGAGTTCTGCACCGATCTCGATATCTGGCTTAATGAGAGCGAGTCCGATTCCACTCTTTAAAGTTGGAGAGAATGTTCCGCTAGTAACTTCGCCAACGATCGCCCCAGTCATATCCAATACGCTCATGCCACCGCGTGGAATTCCACGATCCAGGGACTTCAAGCCGCGCAAGATCCTAGGTACACCAACTGCCTTCTCGGTTAAGAGCGCCTCCTGACCATGGAAGGAATGCTTCTTCAGGGCAACCGCCCAACCGGCGTTAGCTTGTAGAGGGGTTATCGAGAGAGATAGTTCGTGACCATGTAATGGGTAACCCATCTCAGTGCGCAAGGTATCGCGAGCACCTAGTCCACAGACTCGGCCACCCTGCTTTTCTACTGCGGAAACCAGCAACTCCCACAGCGGAAGAGTGGAGTTCCAACTTGGAATTAATTCGTATCCGAACTCACCGGTGTATCCAGTGCGACAGATGATCACCGTTCCCAGTGATTCATGTCCCGGAAAAGTTACTTCGGTAAAGGCCATGTAATCCAAATCAACGCTCACACCAAGATCGGCGAGCAATGCAGCGCTCTTGGGACCTTGCACTGCAAGAACACCGTAGTCATGGTGTGCATTTTTGATAGTCAATCCAACATCATTTGCAGCTTCGAGAACTTCAAAGACCGCTGCGCAGTTGGCCGCGTTGGGCACGAGGAAGAACTTCTCATCGTCGTAGCGATAGATGATCAGATCATCGATGACGCCCCCGCTGGAATCACAGAGCAGGTTGTATTGCGCGCTGCCATGACCGATCCGATCAAGATCGTTGGTGAAGATGCGATTAAGAAAAAGAAGAGCCCCGAATCCAGAGACCTCGATCTTGCCGAGGTGGGAGACATCAAAGACACCAACCGCCTCGCGGACGGCAGTGTGCTCAGCAATCACGCCACCTGGTGTGAGCGAGCCGATCGCCTTGGGATATTCGATGGGCATCTGCCAGCCACCAAAATCTGCGAGCTTTGCACCAACCTGAGAATGCCAATCAAAGAGCGGAGATTCCATATCTGTAACTTATCTCAAAGAAGCTCCCAACCGACTTCTCACTGGAGTCGAATAAGTGAGAGGATTACTAAATGGCATCCCTTAAATCCGCTTCAGAATCAACGAGCGATGTGCTCGTCCTTGGCCTCTCATCGAAGGCGGGAAAGTTATCAATTCATCCCAACGTTGAACATATAGCTCCTATCGCTCATGACACTAAGAAGTTGTTGGCAATTCTGAGCGACTTAGGCGCCACTGGTAAGGCAGATGAGGTAACCAAAGTTCCCTTTACGGGCCCTCGCCTCATCGTATTCACCGGCTTTGGAACAACCGCTGCAACATATTCACACGAGACCCTGCGCCGCGCAGCGGGTGCTGCTACCCGAGCACTGTCGGGACAGACCCACGCCGATTTCGCGTTTCCGATCACCAACATCGAAGAGTTCTCCGCAGTCACTGAAGGAATCGCCCTCGGTGCATATTCATTTACCGATTTCTTGGGTTCCTCTAAATCCTCAGCCAAGGAGCCTCTAAAATCTGCTTCCATCGTCTCTTCGTTGGGCAGCACCAGTGCAGTGAAATCTGCTCTAAAGCGAGCTGAAATCCTGGGAGAGAATGTCGCTATCACCCGCGACCTCGTAAACACTCCCCCTTCCCACCTCACTCCAATCACATTTAGCACCCAGATGAAGAAGATCGCCGTGTCTCTCGGAATCAAGGTCGAGATCTTGAACGAGGTCCAACTCAAGGCAAAGGGTTACGGCGGAATCACATCCGTGGGACAAGGCTCCTCAAATCCTCCTCGCCTTCTGCACCTGACCTACACCCCAACTAAGGCAAAGAAGCGATTGGCCTTCGTTGGAAAAGGCATCACCTTTGACTCAGGTGGCTATGCCTTGAAGCCAGCCCTTGGAATGCAAGATATGAAGTCCGATATGAGCGGTGCAGCCGCTGTCGTGGCCGCCACCTTCGCCATTGCTCAGCTCAAATTACCTGTCGCGATCGAGGCCTATGCCTGCCTTGCCGAAAACTTGATCAGCGGAGATGCAACTCGTCCAAGCGACATCATCACAATCCTCGGCGGCAAGACAGTGGAAGTAATCAATCCAGATGCCGAAGGTCGCCTCGTTCTTGCAGATGGAATAGTTCGAGCCACTCGGGATGGCGAGCGCAACGGAGGCCTCGATGGCCTCGTCGATGTCGCAACCCTGACCGGTGCTCAAACCATCGCCCTAGGTACTCGCACTTCAGCCGTCATGACTAATAATGAGGATTTCCGCACCCTATTCCTCGAGGCAACAGGCGTCTCTGGCGAGTCTTTCTGGCCAATGCCGCTTCCTGAGGAGCTCAAGGAGGCGCTGAGTTCATCCTCTGCCGACATGATCAACTCGAATCCTGCGGTCAAGGCGGGTGGAATGTTGATCGCTGGCTTGTTCCTCAAGGACTTTGTCCCTGACTCCCTGCCTTGGCTCCACCTTGATATTGCCGGCCCAGCCCTCACCCACGAAGCCCACGGCTATACCCCTGTGGGTGGCACGGGAGTGGCGGTTCGATCCCTGGTGGCGCTCGCAGAATTGGCGGTCTCCTAGAGATAGATGGCAGAAGCCCGAGAAGAGCGTGGTCTCAACTCGTGGCAGGATTAGCCACCTGTGTGTGAAATCTGAATATCGAAGAATCTGAACTGCGAAGAAAAGGTGAAGTGTGAACGAATTTGATCTTGTCATCCTTGGCGGCGGCAGCGGCGGTTACGCCTGCGCCCTACGCGGAGCTCAACTCGGACTTTCTGTAGTCCTCATTGAAAAAGACAAGGTCGGCGGGACCTGCTTACACCGCGGTTGCATTCCAACAAAGGCGCTTCTCCATGCAGGAGAGATTGCAGATAGTGCGCGCCACGCCTCTGACTTTGGCGTCAACGCTCAGTTCATCTCGATCGACATGCTGGCGGTTAATGCATATAAAGATGGAGTCATCTCCAAACTTCACAAGGGATTACAAGGACTCGTTAAGTCTCGCAACATCACTTATGTAGAAGGTCATGGACGCCTCGTCGCCAAGAACCAAGTTGAAGTAAATGGCACCGTCTACACGGGCAAGAACGTCGTGCTTGCAACAGGTTCATATGCGAAGACGTTGCCAGGACTTGAAATTGATGGAAAGCAGATCGTTACCAGCAACGAAGCGATGTCCTTCGATTACGTTCCTAAGTCAGTAATCGTTCTCGGCGGCGGAGTAATCGGTTGTGAGTTTGCATCTGTCTGGAACTCTTTCGGAGCCGATGTCACGATCATCGAAGGTCTACCTCGCCTCGTTGCACTCGAAGATGAAACCTCTAGCAAGCAATTAGAGCGCGCCTTCCGCAAGCGTGGAATTAAGTTTGAAGTTGGAGTTAAGTACGCATCTGCAACAAAGGGACCAGAGGGCGTCACCGTTACTCTGGAAAATGGTGCAACGCATACCGCAGATGTTCTTCTTGTAGCCGTTGGTCGTGGCCCAGTCTCTGCAAACCTCGGTTATGAAGAACAAGGCATCACCATGGATCGCGGATATCTGATCGTTGATAACAAGTGCCGCACAAATGTTCCAGGAATCTGGGCTGTCGGCGATTTGATTCCTACACTCCAACTCGCTCACGTGGGATTCGCTGAAGGAATCTTGGTTGCAGAAGAGATTGCAGGGCTAAATCCTCGTCCGATCAACTATGAAGGCGTTCCTCGCGTTACATATTCAGATCCTGAGGTCGCATCAGTTGGTCTCACCACCGCTCAAGCTAAAGAGCGCGGATATGACGTTGTTGAGATTAGTTACGACCTCGCTGGAAACGGTAAGGCAAACATTTTGAAGACCGCAGGTTCGGTCAAACTCGTAGCCGAGAAGAATGGACCTGTTCTCGGAGTTCATATGGTCGGATCTCGCGTTGGTGAACTTCTCGCTGAAGGTCAATTGATTTACAACTGGGAGGCAACAGCAGCCGATGTTGCACCTTTGATCCACGCTCACCCAACCCTCTCTGAGGCGTTAGGCGAAGCGCACTTAGCACTTGCCGGCAAACCACTGCACGCCCACGGGTAATAGGAGAAATCGCAATGACCTTTTCAGTAACCATGCCTGCACTCGGAGAGTCAGTCACCGAAGGCACTGTCACGCGTTGGCTCAAGAACGAGGGCGATCACGTCAATGTTGATGAGCCACTCCTTGAAGTCTCTACCGACAAGGTTGATACCGAGATTCCATCACCAGTATCTGGCACATTAACTCGCATCATCGTTGCAATCGATTCAACAGTTGCAGTTGGTGCTGAGTTGGCAGTTATTGAAGATGGCGTTACCGCTGCACCTGCAACACCTGTCGCCGCCCCAGTGGTTGAAACTCCTGCGCCCGTTGCTGCAGCTCCTGTAACTCCAGCCCCAGTGGTTGAAACTCCTGCGCCCGTTGCTGCAGCTCCTGTATCGGCAGCCGCTGGCGTTGTCGTCACCATGCCAGCTCTCGGTGAATCAGTTACTGAAGGAACTGTCACACGTTGGCTCAAGAACGTTGGCGACACAATCAATGTTGATGAGCCACTCCTAGAAGTTTCTACCGACAAGGTTGATACGGAGATTCCTTCACCTGCAAGCGGAACGATTCTTGCAATTGATGTTCCAGTTGATTCAACTGTTGCAGTCGGCGCTCGCTTAGCTTTAATCGGTGCGGCTGGTGCTGCCCCTGTCGCGGCTGCACCTGCTCCGGTGGCCCCTGTTGTTGCAGCACCTGTTGTAGAGGCTCCTGCACCAACTCCTCCTCCAGCAGCTCCCGCAGCACCAGCAGCAGCTGTTGTCGCTGCCCCTGTAGCACCCGCAGCTCCGGTCGCTCCGGTCGCTCCAGTTGCACTCGATGATTCATATGTAACTCCAATTGTTCGGCAGTTCGCTAAGGAACAAGGCGTCAATCTTGCACACGTTAAGGGAACCGGCGTCGGAGGACGTATCCGTAAGGAAGATGTTCTCGCCGCTGCCAAGCCAGCTCCAGTTGCTGCTGCACCAAGTGCTCCTGCTGCGCCTGCAGCGAAATCAGCTGCACCTGTCGCTGCATCGCCACTGCGTGGAACAACCGTCACCATGTCTCGCCTGCGCAAAGTTATCGCTGCACGTATGGTCGAATCACTTCAAGTCAGCGCACAACTCACAACTGTCGTTGAGGTAGATGTAACAAAGATTGCTCGCCTACGCGATAAGGCAAAGGCAGCATTCGCCGCGCGCGAAGGTGTAAACCTCACTTTCTTGCCATTCTTTGCTGTTGCTGTCTGCGAAGCGCTGAAGCAACATCCAGTACTTAACTCATCTGTCGAAGGTGATCAAGTTACCTATCACGCAACTGAACACCTTGGTATTGCCGTGGATACAGAACGCGGTCTCTTGGTTCCGGTTGTACGTGACGCTGGTGATTTAAATATCGGTGCACTCTCTCGCAAGATCTCTGATGTTGCAGCTCGCACACGCGATAACAAGATCAGCCCAGATGAACTTGGTGGCGGCACATTCACCATTACCAACACCGGTAGCCGTGGAGCACTCTTCGATACTCCAATCATCAACCAACCTCAGGTTGCTATTCTGGGAATTGGATCGGTTGTTAAGCGTCCAATGGTTATGAAGGGTTCTGACGGTGGCGAGAACATCGCAATCCGTTCAATGGTCTACCTTGCACTTTCTTATGATCACCGCATCGTCGATGGAGCTGATGCCGCTCGCTTCCTAGTCACTCTCAAGGAGCGACTCGAAGAGGGCAGCTTCGAATCTGATCTAGGTTTGTAAGGGTAGGCGCCCTCATGCGTATTGCAGTGACCGGTTCGACCGGAATGATTGGAACCGCGCTTGTGGGCCAACTCAAAGCCGAAGGCCACACCGTTTTACGTTTGGTTCGCCGCAAACCTAACTCTGCCGAAGAAGTTCAATGGGATCCCGCTGCAGGAACAATTGATCTGGCTGCACTTGAAGGTGTCGATGCGGTAATTCATTTAGCTGGTGCTGGCGTTGGCGATAAGCGCTGGACTCCAAAATATCGCGCCACAATTCTTAACTCACGCCTCCTTGGAACAACCACAATTGCAAATGCTGTAACGGCTCTGAAGCCCAAGGTATTTATCTCGGCTAGCGCAATTGGTTTCTACGGCGAGACCGGCAATCGCGCAGTCGTCGAGACAGATCGTGGTGGAGAAGAATTTCTATCTGCAGTCTGTCGCGAGTGGGAAGCAGCAGCTGATTTAGCTACTGGAGTTCGCACCGTAAAGATTCGCACTGGTTTGGTCTTAGATCCAACTGGTGGCGCGCTCGGTCGCCTGTTGCCCTTCTTCCGTCTTGGTATCGGTGGAAAGTTAGGATCAGGCAAGCAATGGTGGTCCTGGATTACCTTGCACGATGAGATCAAAGCAATCATTCATTGCTTAAATACTGATATCTCTGGCCCCGTTAATTTAACCTCACCAAATCCTGTTACTAATCAAGAGTTCACTGGAACGCTTGCTCGTGCGCTGCATCGCCCAGCACTCTTCCCAGTTCCAGGAATCGCACTCAAGATTCTTGTTGGTGGATTTGCCAGCGACATTTTAGGTTCTGCAAAAGTTTTGCCTAAGGCACTGCAGGACAGTGGTTTTGTCTGGGATTACCCACACCTCACCACTGCTCTTGAAGCACTTATCGAATAGAAAAAGCTCTCGCGTCATCCAAAATCTTCGCAACAGCTAAGGCATCATCTGCTGTAACTGGCCATGCTCCTTTACCGCTAATTGCATCTGCAACCTTGGAATAGAAGAGCGAGTAATTGCCCGCTTCTGCCGGATATTCACTCACAGTGTCGCCTTGATGAATAAAGGCTGGAGTAATTGCCGGAGGTGTCCACACTCCCCCAGCGGGATATTCACCGTTGCGCAATCGAGGTTCTTGGGAATCTAGATCACTGATAACCAATGAACCTTGTGTTCCAGATAAACGAATTCGTGGACCAAATGCTCCGATGATTGCGCTGGCAGATAGATAAGAATCCACTCCGCTCTCATGCTTGAGGTTGATCACAATGTCATCATCGGCAAGTCCGCGAATACTGCGAACCGATGCATATGTAACTTCTGCGGGGCCAAACCAATTGAGCGCAAGTGAAACAAGATGCGGTCCAAGATCAAGCAAGTTACCTCCACCATCTGCAGCACTTGTTGCTTCACGCCAGCTCTGTGGGTTCGAGGCGGGACGAAAACGCTCAAAGCGCGAGTCAAGACGAAATACATTTCCAAGTACGCCTTCTGCCAAAGCCTTCTTAACGGTGAGCGCATCGCTATCAAAGAGTCGGTTGAAATATGTCGAGACCACAACTCCGGCTTCATTAGCTACATCGACAATCTCTTGCGTTTCATGCAGGTTACGTCCCATCGGCTTATCAACCACGACAGGGACTCCGGCTCGCAAGCCCGAAATTGCTTCACTCGCGTGGGCGACGTTGGCGGTTGCGACAACAAGGAGATCAAGGTCCAGAGCCAAAAGCTCTTCAATCGAGCCGACCACGGTGGTACCAGGGAAGTCCGCGAGGGCATGTGCCTTGCGCTCCTCATTGCGGGTCAGTACACCCGCGATTTCATAGCCTGCCCCTTTGAGCAAGGGAGCGTGAAAATAGCGTCCTGCGAGCCCATAACCAGTGATTCCTACCCGAAGTGTCATGGCCAGAAACCTACATTAGGCTAGGGGTTATGAGCACTGCCGCTGCACCTGTGGTCGATCAGACCGTCGTGCTCCATCCCGGGATCCTGGATTACCAGGTCGCCTGGCAGCTCCAACGCGACACCCTCGAGGGAATCGTCGCTGGCACCACGCCCAATACTTTGATCCTCCTCCAGCACCCATCCGTCTACACCGCTGGTCGCATGACTAAGTTGGATGAGCGCCCTGTTGATGGAACCCCGGTCATTGATGTTGACCGCGGCGGGAAGATTACCTGGCACGGCCTAGGTCAGATTGTTGGATATCCAATTGTTAAGTTGAAGAACCGCAACGACGTTGTCGGATTTGTCCGTGAAGTTGAAACCGCGCTCATCGATGTCTGCTTAGAGTTTGGAATCGCCGCCGAGCGTTACTGCGAGCGTTCTGGTGTCTGGATTCGCGATGCGAAAGGCGATCGCAAGATTGCCGCGATCGGAATGCGCGTGGCAAAAGGTGTCACCATGCATGGCTTCGCCCTGAATGTAAACCCTGATTTGTCCGCCTATTCCAAGATCGTTCCTTGCGGCATCTCTGACGCTGATGTCACTTCAATGCAGCAAGAGCTCGGACGCGATATTCAGATTGAAGAAGTACTCCCCCTCGTAGAATCAAAGATTCTGGCCGCACTGACAAAGGTGATTTCATGACTCTCGCCCCCGAAGGCCGCAAACTTCTCCGCATCGAAGCACGTAACGCTGCGGTCCCAATCGAACGCAAGCCTGAGTGGATCAAGACCCGCGCGAATATGGGTCCTGAGTACACCAAGCTCCGCTCCCTCGTTGTGAATGAAGGTTTGCACACCGTCTGCCAAGAAGCGGCCTGCCCAAATATCTTTGAATGCTGGGAAGACCGCGAAGCTACATTCTTGATTGGTGGCGAGCGTTGTACCCGCCGTTGCGACTTCTGCAATATCGATACCGGAAAGCCAGAGCCACTAGATCGTGATGAGCCGCGTCGTGTCGCTGAATCAGTTCGATCGATGGAACTTCGCTATGCAACTATTACGGGTGTAACCCGCGATGACCTTCCAGATGAAGGTGCTTGGCTATATGCCGAGACTATCCGCGCTGTGCATGAATTGAATCCTGGAACTGGCGTCGAAATGTTGGCCCCTGATTTCAGCGGTAAGTCGCACCTACTTAACGAGGTTTTCGAAACGCGTCCCGAGGTGTTCGCTCACAACCTCGAGACCGTCCCACGTATCTTTAAAGAGATTCGTCCTGCCTTTAGATACGACCGCTCTCTCGATGTTATCTCGCAGGCTCAAGCATTCGGACTTGTCACCAAGTCCAACTTGATCCTAGGAATGGGCGAAACCCGCGAGGAAGTTACACAGGCACTTGTTGACCTGCATGCAGCAGGTTGCGACCTCATCACCATTACTCAGTACCTGCGCCCAACTCCAAAGCACCACCCAGTTATTCGTTGGGTTAAGCCAGAAGAGTTCGTCGAGCTTTCGAAGGAAGCAGAAGAAATTGGTTTCCTCGGAGTTATGAGCGGACCACTCGTTCGTTCTAGCTACCGCGCTGGTCGCCTCTTCAAGCAAGCCCAAGAGAAGAAGGCACTCCTCCGTGGCTGATCTTGTCTACCCTCCCGTCGTTGTTGCAATTAAGGGAGTTTGGAAATACCTCGGACTTCAATTTGATTTCCAAGGTGTTGAGAATTTGCCTCGTGAAGGTGGCGCAGTGCTCTGCATGAATCACATTGGTTATCTGGATTTTGCAGTTGTCGGAACTGCGGCTCTGCCAACAAAGCGTTACATCCGCTTCATGGCTAAGAAGGAAATCTTCGATCATAAAATTGCTGGTCCCTTGATGCGCGGAATGAAGCACATCAGCGTTGATCGCGAGAGCGGCTCATCTTCATTTGTTGCAGCGCTTCGCGCTCTTCGCGCCGGTGAACTCGTCGGAATTTTCCCTGAGGGAACAACCTCGCGAAGTTTTGAAGTTGAAGATCTCAAGTCTGGAGCAGTACGCCTCTCAATGGGAGCAGGAGTTCCAATCATTCCGGTCGCAATCTGGGGTACTCAAAGAATTTTTACGAAGAAGCGGAAGCCAGACTTCAAGCGTCGCAAGCATCCGATCCATGTTGTTTTCGGTGAGCCATATTTCGTTCCCAAGGGAAGCGATGTAGAGGCAGCCGAGATTGAACTCAAAGAGAAGATGGTCAAACTTTTACATTCCGCTCAATCCAATTATCCTCACTCTCATGAAGGCCAATGGTGGGCACCTGCCCGCTTAGGTGGCACCGCAATTACTTCCGAACAGCTTCGCGCTGAACGTCAGAAACTGAAGGAGCAAGAAAATGGCTGAACCAGAGAAGCAAGGCCAATTGGCAGTCCTTAAGGATGCCTTTGGATTAGTTCGCCGTGAGAAGCCTGTCTCCTACCTCTGGTGTGGACTCGTATTCGTCGTCGTTCTAGTCGGTGGTTACTTCGGTGGCCAAGGTTTGGGTCACCCTCTCTACTTCGGAATCCTCTCCATTCCTCTCGCGCTTCTTGCCGCTTTCTTCACCTTCACTCGCTTTGCTAACACCGCAGCTTTTGCATCAATCGCTGGCCAGACCGGCGCAGGAGCATCTGTTCTGATGTCTATCCGTAAGGGATTCACCACTACCCCAGCTGTAAATGTCAGCCGCAACCAAGACATGGTGCACCGCACAGTCGGTCGCGCCGGAATCATTTTGGTTGGCGAAGGCTCACCCGCAGTTCGCAACCTCGTCCAAGATGAAAAGAAGAAGATCGAACGTTTCGTTCCAGGAGTTCCAGTCCATGAGATTTATGTGGGCGAGTACGAAGGCGCAGTTTCTCTTCGCAAGCTCCAGAAGGCAGTTAAGAAGTTCCCTAAAAAGTTAACTAAGCCTCAACTGCGCGAAGTCCGCAACCGCCTCAAGGGGGTTGGCGGAATGAACATGCCTATTCCTAAGGGTCCAATGCCTAAGGGTGTAAAACTCCCTAAGCGTTAATTTATTAACCAACAATCCAATAAAGCTCGCCAGCATCTCCGCTCAATTAGTTTTGAGAAACTATCGCCTTCCTCCTCTCTATCGGGTAGATTCAAACTAATTCAATTGGAGGCGTTATGTCGATTCCCATTACAACTGGTTCCACAGTTCCAGGTCACGAAGTTACAGAAATTATGGGGTTGGTGTTTGGCGCCGGAAATTCTGCTTTTGGAATGAAAGGTACGGCCGGTAAAGCTGGTACTGCACTAAACAAAGCTGAAGAAAGTCTCGAACAAGAAGCAAGAGCGCTCGGGGCAAATGCTGTCGTAAGCGTGACCATGTCACTTGATGGCAGTGGTGGTGCCTTGAATCGTTCCCAGACAGTTACTCTGCTTGGCACAGCAGTGAAGACGAAACCACTTTCTTAATTTCAATATAGAGGGATAGGTAGGGAAAATGTCAGAACAAGATTCTGGTAACCGCGAGGATGCCCTAAATAATTTACGGAGAGCTCGTGGTGGTACCACGGGAGCAAAAGTGTTTGTTGGGATCCTTGCAATCTCTATCGCGATCGGAATTGTTTCAATTATCGCAGGAAATTCCAATGGGAATTCGGATACCAGTCAATCGAGTGATGTATCAACGACCCAATCAACCGATACGACAGTAGCTACTCCTGATACCTCCTGGATTCCCACCGGCTTTTTCCAGTGGCCAAGCGATGCAAATGTAGCTTTTCGATGGGCTCCATCTGGGTACTCATGTAATCAGTACGAAGATAGTTGTTATAAAGCCATATTTATTTCCCAAAACGGTTGCCCTACCCAATTTTATGCGGCTATAAATTTGCTGGACTCTTCTGGAAGCGTGATCGATTATTCCAATGGAACGCTGCCAACACTTCTCCCAATGCAAAAGGCAACTATAGATTTCCAAGATATCAATGGGAATTCAAAGTCGGCCCAAATGAGCGAAATAACCTGCGACTAACCCTTTAACGCGCTGGCACTATTTTCGATCAAAAATGAATGAGAGCCTGGACGTCTTAGTACTTAACAACCACCGAATTACTAAACCAATCGTGGTACCCGCGACCCTCTTTGGTGAATAGGGCCGGGAAGACCAGGCAGATAAAGATGGTCCGCTTGATGGCGCGACCAGGATTTAAGGCAGCTCCCGTGGAAGCGTCGACCACCCGCAGGCGAAGGATCCTTTGGCCTGCCGAGGACCCCGTAAGGGCGGTCAGGATCGAGACCTCGACGAAGAAGATCGCCAGAGACAGGAATTGGGCTCCCCCGACCAAATTTCGATGAATTAGGTGGGCGATTCCGAGGCACATGAACCAATCAAGCAGGACGGCTATGAATCGGCGGTTGTAAGCGGCTTGATCTGGCACGGCTGAAGGGTAACATTCACCCCATAACGTGGCCCGTCGATGTGCCCGTCCCCCCTTTAACTATCTGGCCGGATCAGGCCGTTTTGGGAGAACAATGTTTAAAAATTCTGCTGAGATTTTTGCGTACATCAAAAAGGAAGACGTAAAGCTCATCGACATCCGCTTCACCGACCTTCCAGGAATCCAACAGCACTTCAACGTGCCTGTTGAGTCATTCGACGAGGCTGTCTTCACTGATGGCTTGATGTTCGATGGTTCCTCAGTACGCGGTTTCCAAGCTATTCACGAATCAGATATGAAGTTGCTTCCTATTCCAAGCAGCGCATTCATCGATCCTTTCCGCAAGGAAAAGACTTTGGTTATCTTGTTCTCAGTTCACAACCCAATTGACAACACTCCTTACAGCCGTGACCCACGTGGCGTCGTTGCTAAGGCAGTCGAGTACCTCAAGTCAACAGGTATCGCAGATACAGCGTTCTTCGCTCCAGAAGCAGAGTTCTATGTCTTTGACGAAGTTAACTTCGGAACTTCCCAAAACTCTTCACACCACTTCATCGATTCCATCGAAGGTGCTTGGAACACAGGCAACGACATGGAAGCAGATGGTTCGCCAAACCGTGGTTACAAGACACGTTACAAGGGTGGATATTTCCCAGTATCACCAACCGATCAACTCGCTGATATCCGCGATGAGATGGTTATGGAACTCGGCCGTGCAGGTCTTTTGGTCGAGCGTTCACACCACGAAGTTGGAACTGCCGGACAGATGGAAATTAACTACCGCTTCTCGGACATCTTGCAGGCTGGCGATGACGTCTTGAAGTTTAAGTACATCATCAAGAACGTTGCATGGAAGAACGGCAAGACTGCAACCTTTATGCCAAAGCCACTATTTGGCGATAACGGTTCCGGAATGCACGTTCACCAATCACTGTGGAAAGATGGCAAGCCTTTGTTCTTCGGTGATGGATATGGCGATCTTTCAGATATGGCCCGTTGGTATATCGGCGGCCTTCTAAAGCACGCTCCAGCACTCCTTGCTTTCACAAACCCAACAGTGAACTCATACCACCGCTTGGTCCCTGGCTACGAAGCTCCAGTAAACCTTGTTTACTCAGCTCGTAACCGTTCTGCCTGTATCCGCATCCCAATCACAGGTAAGAATCCAAAGGCAAAGCGCATTGAGTTCCGTTGCCCAGATCCATCATCGAACCCATACCTCGCTTTCGCAGCAATGCTCATGGCCGGTATCGATGGAATCCAGAACAAGATCGAACCTCTAGCACCAGTCGATAAGGATCTATACGAGTTGGAAGGCGCAGATCTTGCCGCAATCCCACAAGTTCCAGGTTCATTGCCTGCGGTATTGGATGCTCTTGAGGCTAACAGCGACTTCCTCACAAAGGGTGGCGTATTCACACCAGACTTGATCGAAACATGGATCAACTACAAGCGCACCGCTGAAGTTGATTATGTTCGCTTACGTCCACATCCAGCAGAGTTTGAGCTCTACTACGACATCTAAGCCGTAACTCTCCTATCCGTCAGAAATGACCCTCGTGAAATTATTCGCGGGGGTCATTTCGTTATAGGGCCTAACTCTTCTTAAAGAATCGCCAGTAAAAAGCTAGGTAGATCAAAACGATTCCCACATTCGCCATCAACCGGGCTGCCGTGTGATGCCTAAAGAACAAGACATCTACCAGCACGATCGTAATGATCATTACCGCAGCGAAGACAATGCCGTGCGTAACTTTTCCCATGCTCTAGGTGTAGCACTGTCTGGGTTGAGCGGCAATCAACATTCTGGCACCAACTTTGAGAGTTGTATGGGAATCGTGAGTAAAGGGCTATATGGGACGTGAATGAGTCCGTAGAATCAGGGTTGCAAATCATCCAAACCTGGATACGAAGGCACCATCTTGGGAGACAAGATGAACAAGAAATATAAGTTGATCTTAGCTCTTGCTGGAATAATCCTTTTAAGTGCTTGTTCAAGCACTGCCAAGACGACACCGACCGTTTCTCCAACTCCCTCTACTACCGCAACCCCTGCCACATTAACTTGTGAGACTTCGCAACTTTCCATTCAACTCGGGGCTCAAGATGCTGCCATGGGTTCACGCGGTGTCACTGGAATGTCATTTGTGAATACTTCGGCAAAGAGTTGCACATTGGAGGGCTACCCAAATCTGCAGATGTTCGACTCCACCGGGAAGGCACTGCCCACCCATGTGATTCACTTTGGCTCTTTCGCAGCGCCAAATGCACCAGCTGGATTGGTAACTCTTGCTCCTGGAGCGAAGGCCTCTTTTGATCTTTTTTATGCGGCGCAGACAGGTTATGGAAATGCTTATTGCCCTACTTCCAGCAAAGTTGACTTCACTCCCCCAGGATCAAAGGTCGCCCTTACCCTTGATTGGCAAATCCAGCCGTATGGTGGCGGGACCATTCAAAAGCTACGTTGCGGAGAGATAAAAGTTTCACCTCTTTACGTGCCTTAATATCTGCTCATGAGCGCTTACCCAGACCGCAATAAGAAGGCCTTGATGGTGATCGATGTCCAGAACGGGGTTGTTGAGTATGCCCGTCATAGGGATGAGACCGTCGCTCGGATTAAGGGGTTGGTGGATAAGGCGAGAGCCGCAGATACCGATGTTATTTGGGTGCAGCACTCAGAAGATGAGATGCCGATCGGGAGTCAGTACTGGCAGATTGTTCCGGAGTTAAAGCCGAACCCTGATGAGAAGATCATTCATAAATTGTGGCGCAGCTCTTTTGAGGAGACCGACCTTGAGGATGTACTCGAAGAGTTAAATGTGGATCATTTGATTATCACTGGAGCTCAGACCAATTACTGCGTCAGGCATACAGTCCATGCTGCAATTGAACGCGGTTTGGATGTCACCTTAGTTGAGGATGCTCATACGACGATGGATGAATCGTGGAACGGAAATCCGATTCCCGCAGAATACATCATTGCCGAACTCAATCGATCGTGTTCAGATTACGATCTGCCCGACAGTCGCGTAGATGTAGTTCTTACGGAGAATATTCGCTTCTAAACTTTTTAGGGTTAGCTACTTGCCTTGAGTTGATCTATATGGCCAACCCGATGGTTAGTGGTCAATTTCAAGACATCGGTGACTGTCACTTCACCGCGTTCCGGATGTAGACCTGAGCGGGTCCATTCTTGGTCGCTGATCTGACTTAAAATGTCATTAACGTGGGCCGCGCTGCTCTTAATGGAGTGAAGTGAGGTAGCGACGCTACGTCCTTCGTAATGAAGACTGGAAGGGAAAGCCTCTTCATCGAATGGGATGATCGCTGGTTTATCGACGCTCAACAGATTTAAGAATCTCACCAGGAAGTGGGCATCTGAATCTGCAAGATGGTGGATCACGTAGGCGGCTGACCACTCCCCCGGCGCAGGGACGCGATTGAGTCGCTCTTCAGAGAGCGACTCCCCGGTTGCAACAAATTCATCGGTTGCGGTGAGGAACTGAGCGAGGATCTCTTTTGTCATAACGTTATTTAAGCAGACCGACTGGCTTGAAGGTGGACATTTTTGTAGGGTCCCCAACAACTTGGCCAGCAACGTTATCCGCTTGAACTGCTGATATCGACTTCTGATTGTCAGAGATCCCCTGCTTGACCTTGCTTAAAGGCGTTGTTGGATAGCACTGAGGATTCTTAAGGAAAAAGTTGTACTCGGTAATCGCCGCCTTAAAAACGGCAATGTAGCTATCGTTGTAATTCAATCGATTGGTTAAGTTCTCGTTGGCAATGTATGCCTTAGCGGCCTGAACTACTCCGTACTGGAGCGCCACGTAGACCTTGTCAGCGTTGATTACCTCGGTAGTGATCTTCTTACAGGCGGCAGGAATCGCAGCAGCCTGAGCAGGACTGGAAGTGATCGCTAACCCACCACAGGCGATAGCGGTCGAAATCGCAACCACAGCGAGGGGGCGGCGTACGCGTGTACTGCCAGGATTCTTAGATCTCATGGCAGAAATTTACACGGTAATGGTGGCCTTCTAACGCACCAATCAGATTGAACTATTCCTGAGGAACTCCTTTAAGTAGGAGCTCACTTCTTCGTGCTTCTCCTCATGCGGATAGTGTCCCGCATCAGAAAATGTATGAGATTTGAAATTATGAAGGGCCTTCTTCCACTGATCTAGCTGTGGATCTCGAAAAGCTATGTCCTTCTTCCCCCACAAAATGAGAGCACGCTTATCGGAAATGCAATCGAACTTCGACCAAAGTCCTGCAAGCCATTCGCTGGACCCAATAATTTCGCGTGGAAATACCCAGGTACCTTTCCGATCTTTCTTTGATGGAAACGGGGCCAGGAACTGCCGATGCAGCTCTGGAGTGAGTCGTGATTTCACCGCATATGCTTGCTTAAGAATCACCCTCGCAAAGAAATTGAAGTTGCTCGACAGGAACTTGCCGATTGGTCCACCCGCAAACCCGCTAAACCCACGGTAGTACCAATCCTTCTCCACGGACCAACACCAGGTATTGAGAATTACTAGATTCTTGATGCGTTCAGGATTTTCAAGCGCATATGAGAGGCCAATTGGTCCGCCCCAGTCGTTTGCAACAAGGGTGATTTCGCGGAGATCTAGGTGATCCATGAAGTCAGCAAAGTTCTTGGCATGATCTTTCGGTAAGTAACTCCAGTTATTTGGTTTATCTGATAAACCAAATCCAATGTGATCTGGTGCGATGCATCGGTTAGTTCCAAGGAGAGCTTTTATCTGATGGCGATATGAGAACGACCAGTCGGGATTGCCATGAACAAAGACGACGGGATCTCCTTCACCTTCATCGACATAATGCATCTTTCCAACTGTCGAGTGAAAGTAATTTGCTTCGAAGGGGTATTCGCCCCGATCTAGCCAGGAGGGATTCAGCTCTGAACTACTCATGTCATCACTCTATTCCTCCTCGAAACCTTGACTCAAGACTATGAAATTGGACTCACTGCTCATTGATATTTCCCCGCGGAGACTTTAGATTTAATACAACTCTAGATCGGAGAAAAGTGCTCTTTAATCGACGCAAGAAGTTGCCATTAACTATCGATCCCAACGATCTAGCTGCGATAGCCCATGAAAAGGAAGTCCTGGCCCGCGAGGAGCAAGAGTCTCATGCAAGTGGAGAGACGAGTATTCCTACAGAGATTGGTTTCGAAAAGCCCGCATCTCAGTCATTTCGAGGTCTTCGTTCCACCGGAGGAAACCCAGCCGTTAAGAGGTTCACCTTTGGGAATTTTGGATTTATTGATGATGAGGACATGACGCAACCTCCGAAAGATCGAGATTAGTAGTCAGTTCACCTTCTAGTGATCGGGGCTACGTGAGGAAATTTGGACTCATTGCTCATTGCAATTAGCCTGCGGAGTCTTTAGATTTAATACAACTTTAGATCGGAGAAAAGTGATCTTTAATCGACGCAAAAAATTGCCGCTCACCATCGATACCAATGATGCCGCTGCAATTGCCCATGAAAAAGAAGTCCTGGCCCGTGAAGAGGTTGAGTCTCATCATGGTTCAAATTATTCGACACCATCAGAGGTCACCTTTACGGCGATGGATTCAGATCTTTCAGATGGTTGGTCGGCCCAGTTGCCCAATGTTGTAAGGGGATCAGGTGCGCGCATGCTCGGACCATTTCGATTTACCGGTTTGAGAGCCCCAGAACCCGAAAAGGATCGCGACTAACTCAAGAAGGTATTCGAGTCGCATCGAATGGGCATGAGAGAATCACGCCATGAATAGCCTCACCACTGTGTCAGCGTTGACCTTCGGGATCCAAGCTTTTGTAACCCTCTTTGTGATCCTCGATCCTCTTGCGGCTCTCCCAATCTTCTTGTCGTTGGTTTCAGGACGGAAGAAGAAGGAGCAGATCAGCCTGGCATGGCAGGGTGCAACATCGTCCCTGGTCATCATTGTCGTCTTTGCCCTCTTTGGGCAGGTGATTCTCAATTATCTGCATATCTCTCTTAACGCACTCCAGGGTGCCGGAGGATTTCTTCTCTTCTTGATCTCGATGGAACTCTTGACTGGCAAGGTCGGAGGCGAAGCAGCGCAGAACGAAAAAGTTAACATTGCGATGGTTCCGATCGGAACTCCAGTTCTTGCTGGACCTGGTGGAATCGTTACCACGATGCTCTACGTTCGTTATGCGCACACAACCGGTGACAAAGTAAGCCTTGCTGCAGCAATCATCATGGTCCACGTGGTTATTGGTTTGATCTTGATGTTCTCAACGGGAATTCTTAGTTTGATCAAGGAATCAGGCGTCACTCTCATTACTCGTGTGGCAGGCCTTCTAGTGGCTGCAATCGCTGTCGACATGATCGTTCAATCCATCAAGGGATTCTTTAACCTGGCGTAGGTGGCATAATCGCCGCATGCATGAGTTCAACGAAGAAGTCGAATCTCTGGCGCAAGAAATCTTGGCCTATAGCCTCAAGCGTCTGAAAGATAATCCTCCGCTTGATGGCCCGCAGAGCCCCGAAGAACTCTTTGCGAAAGTTGGAAACACAATCACTGAAGATGGTCTCGGCGGACATCAAGCTTTGAAGGTCTTCACCGATACCTTGGCTCTGGCATGTATCTCTACTGATCATCCGAGATACCTCTCCTTTATCCCCTCCGCCCCGTCAGAACACTCCAATCTCTTTGACCTAGTGGTTGGCTCGAGTGCCTTGTATGGCGGCTCTTGGTTAGAAGGCGCCGGTGCAGTCTTTGCCGAGAACCAAGCTCTAAGGTGGATCAGCGACCTCGCGGGTCTGCCTGAAAGTTCAGGTGGAGTCTTTGTTCAAGGTGGAACTATCGGAAATCTCTCCGCACTAGTAGCGGCGCGAGTACATGCGCGAGAGAAATATCCAGAAGTTTCTCGTTGGGTTGTCGCTTGCTCTTCAGAAGCGCACTCATCGATCCAATCTGCTGCCGAGATCATGGATGTACTTGTATTGAATGTTCCTGCCGATGCTGATGGAGTGATGACTGGCTCAAGTTTCGCCACCTCAGTTGATCAATATCTGGCGGATCACCCAACCCACCGAATTTTTGCCGTCGTCGCGACAGCAGGTACAACCAACTTGGGAATCATCGATGACTTGAATGGTGTGGGAGTTGCCGCGAAGAATCGTGATATTTGGTTCCATGTAGATGGCGCCTATGGATTAGCCGCGCTCTGTGCGCCTAGCGTTCGCCCGCTATTTAATGGAGTGGAACGCGCAGATTCACTGATTGTCGATCCACATAAGTGGCTCTTCGCGCCCTTCGATGCCTGCGCGCTCATCTATCGCGATCCCACGATCGCAAAGCGTGCGCACACCCAGCACGCCTCTTACCTAGAGACCTTGGAAGATCCCAACGAGTGGAATCCCTCGGATTATGCGATTCATTTAACTCGCCGGGCTCGCGGATTACCTTTCTGGTTCTCGCTGGCGGCAAATGGAACCCGGGAATATGCAAGCGCAATGCAGCAGACCTTGGATATCGCGGCGCATGCTGCAAAGTTGGTCAAAGCTCACCCCAACTTAGAGCTGATCCATGAACCTAAATTATCTATCGTGGCATTCAAAAGAATTGGATGGAGTACCTCAGATTATGATCGCTGGAGTGACAAACTCTTGGCTGATCAAATTGGATTTGTAGTTCCATCAGCGCATAAGGGTGAGCCGATACTTCGCTTTGCGATCGTAAACCCGTGGACTACCGAGAAAGATATTGCAGATATTCTGGCAACGCTTTAGAAGTTAGCGGTCTAAAACATTCTTGGTTCGATCGTAGACCTGACCGGTGCGCTTGTAAGCAATTGCACTTAGCGCTTCTAGCACGACTCGGTTAGCCAGAATCGCGGTGATATCCGCGGTATCAAATGGCGGAGCGACTTCGACGACATCCAGCCCGACCACGGGCAGTTCTAGACAGATACGACGAACTGTTTCCAACAGTTCGCGACTGGTCATTCCGCCAGGCTCTGGAGTCCCAGTCCCTGGTGCCATACCAGGGTCCACAACATCGATGTCGACGGAGAGAAATACTCCATCGCACTCATCGGTCAGAATCTTGAATGACTCATCCAACACGGCGTCGAGGCCGCGGTTATGGATCTCGGTCATCTCATAAGAGCGCATCCCTTGATCGCGCATCCACTTGAGAGTTACATCGTCTGGCCAATAGCCACGAAGACCGAGTTGCAAGAAGCGATCACCACGGACTGCGCCACTGTTGATCAATTGACGCATCGGAGTTCCGTGACCGACCAGCGCTCCAAATTGTGAATCGGCGGTATCGGCGTGCGCATCAAAGTGCACCATCGAGATCTTGCCCTTGCCACGATGATTGGCGATTCCAGCGACATCTGCTGACGCGATGGAGTGATCCCCGCCTAAAACAACAATGAAAGCACCGGTACGAGAGATCTTTTCAGTAGCTTCTTCTAAAACTTTGAGCGAAGCGACCAGATCATGACCTGGCATCATCAAATCGCCGGCATCGACAACCTTGAGATCTTTGAGTGCATCAACGCGTAAGGCTAAATGAGGCCGCTCAGCATCATGAGGTAGGTAATCCCCGCCGCGAATAGCCTGCGGGCCAAACTTTGCCCCGGAGCGATGGGATGTACCCGAATCGATAGGTGCGCCGACAATTACGACATCTGCATCCTGGTAGGTCGATGGATCATCCAAGTCGCATTGTGGGACGCCTAAGAAGGTAAAAGAGGGTCCGTACATATTGCCCAGGTTTGCCATGGGTTAAACCTTATCTCACCCCTGAGCGCCTACGGCCGACAAATTGACCCAGCAACACAATGATCAAAGCGATTAAGAACATGGAAGAACCGATCACATTCGCCTGAGGAGGCAAGCCGCGCTGCGCCGAAATGTAAACGAACTTCGGGAAGGTATTTACGTCGCCAGAGTTGAAGTTGGTAATAATGAAGTCGTCGAAGGACAAACTAAATGCCAAGAGTGCAGCCGCTGCAATACCAGGAGCTACCAGTGGCAGAGTCACGCGACGGAAAGTCTCGCGCTCATCGGCGTACAAATCCATAGCGGCTTGCTCTAGACGCGGATCCAGGCTTGCAATACGGGCTTTGACGGTAACGACCACGAATGAGATACAGAACATCACGTGTGCGATAACGATGGTCCAAAATCCTGGGTTAAATCCAAACGAGATAAACATCGTTAGTAGTGATGCTCCCATAACAATTTCGGGAGTCGCCATCGGCAAGAAGATAAGGATGTTGACGATGGAACGACCGCGGAATGCATAGCGACCCATGGCAAATGCCATCAGAGTTCCTAAGACTGTTGCGAAGAAAGTCGCAAGAACACCAATCTTTAACGAGTTGCCTAAGGCGTTACATACATCAGGCGCTCCACAGGGATTGGTCCAGTTTTTCCAGGTGAATCCCACCCAGACCAGATTGCTCTTAGTCGATGCGTTAAATGAGAAGACAAAGGTATAAATAATAGGAAGAAAGAGGTAGGCAAAGCCAAAGAAGGCGTAGATTCGAATTAAGTTACGGGAGAACCAGCGCGATAGTTGGTTCATACCAACTCCTCCGTGCCCGCGCGTTTCACGTATGCCATAACAAGCACAAGAATTGTGACCATCAAGATCAACGAGAGCGCCGCTGCTCCTGGATAGTCAACGATCTCTAAGTATCGAGCTTCGATCACGTTACCGATCATCTTGGTGCCAGGATTGCCCAATAGTTCGGCGTTGATGTAATCACCCGCAGCAGGAATAAATGTCAACAAGGTTCCAGCAACGACTCCTGGCATGGAAAGCGGGACCGTAACTTTCCTGAAGGTTGTGAGCGCATTGGCATACAAGTCGCCAGATGCCTCCATCATGCGAATATCGATACGCTCCAAACTGGCATAAAGCGGAAGAGTCATAAACGGTAAGAAGTTATAAGTAAGACCTGCAACCACCGCAAAAGGCGTAGCTGTTAAGTGACCCTGTGCTCCCAAAATGTGGAGGAATCGCAAGACCTTGATGACAAGCCCCTGCTCCCCCAGGATCTGCTCCCACGCCACTGTACGAAGCAGGAACGAACAGAAGAACGGAGCAACAATCAGAACCAAGAGTGTGTTCTTCCATCGTCCAGATTTAAAAGCCACCGCATAAGCAAGTGGGTAGGAGATGATCAAGGCAAAGAGAGTTGCCAGAAAGGCATACTCAAAAGAGCGAATTAATTGCGCTTTAGAGGATGTGATCGCATCAATGAAGTTGGCGAATCGATAAGTCTGAACATATGTTCCGATTCCAGAGCCCTGAGTTTGAGTTGATGTACTTATTAATTGGTAGATCGGCACTAAGAAGAATATGACGAGCCAGATGATTCCAGGAGCCAGAAGCCAATATGGAAGCAACTTCTTCTTACTGAGAACAGCCTTCTTCTCGTGAGTGCCCGTGTGTAAGAGCGCGGTACTCATTCGCTATCGGGATTCGCTTCCGAACCGGCATTTGCATCTTGATCGCCTGGAAGTCCAAAGGTGAAGATCGGCTCCCACGACATTGCAACGGCATCACCCTTGGCAAGTGGTGGCGTTCCATCATCGTTCTGCTCGAAGACCATAAGTTCTTGACCCCATGGCATCTCAACCTGGTACTGGGTACTCACTCCAATATACGAGGCATCGGAGATCACTCCACCATTGAGAACGTTTCCGGTCATTGACGTTCCAGCCGGCTGAATACGGATCTTCTCAGGGCGAATTCCAAGCAGAACCGATGAATCATGCGCGTGATTACGCGATGCTGGCAGCGAAATCTTGGTGCCGAAGATATCGACTACCTTGTTCTCACCCGATGAGTCAACGATTGATCCCTTGATCAAATTGGATTGTCCCAAGAAGTTAGCGACAAACGAGGTCCGCGGATTGTCATAAAGATCTGCCGGAGATCCCATCTGCTCAATCTTGCCCTCGTTCATGACCGCGATCGTGTCTGCCATTGTCATGGCCTCTTCTTGGTCGTGTGTAACGTGGACGAAGGTGATTCCAACTTCGGTCTGAATCCATTTCAATTCGATCTGCATGGAGCGACGGAGCTTGAGATCAAGCGCACCCAGAGGTTCATCAAGAAGCAAGAGTGCTGGGCGGTTAACAATGGCGCGCGCCAAAGCAATACGTTGCTGCTGCCCACCTGACAATTGATTTGGCTTTCGTCCAGCTAAATGTGTGAGCTCAACGAGTTCTAGCGCTTTCTGAACTTGGACATCAACATCTTTGACTCCCCTACGTCGCAATCCAAACGCCACGTTTTCATAGATCGAAAGATGTGGGAAAAGCGCATAGTTCTGAAAAACGGTATTCACCGGACGCTTGTAAGGCTTCTCGTAAGTGATATCGGTATTCCCAATGAAGATCGAGCCTGAAGTCGGTTCTTCAAGTCCAGCGACCATTCGAAGGGTCGTGGTCTTGCCGCACCCCGATGGACCAAGGAGCGCAAAGAATGAACCCTGCGGAATCACAAGATCTAGATCATCAACGGCGACAAAGTCACCAAAGCGCTTCGTTAAATTCTTTAACGTCAAATCTCCATGTGCGGAGGTAGAGGCATCAACCACTATGCGTTACCGCTCGCCTTCTGGAACGCTGTAGAGAATGAGATCTGCTCTGCCTGAGTCAGCTCGCGGAAGACCTTGAGGTTCTTCCACATCGCATCATCAGGGAAGATCAACTTATTGCTGACCGCAGCTGGATTGATCTTCTCCATTGCCTGTTGTGCTCCTGCCACTGGGCAGATGTAATGGATGTAGTTAGCCACGCGCGCTGCAACGACTGGATCGTAGTAATAGTTGATGACCGCCTCTGCGTTCACCTTATTAGGCGAGAGAGCTGGAATCATCATGTTATCGGTAGAGAAAGTTCCACCTGACTCTGGGATGGCAAATCCAAAGCGATTTGAGTTCTGAGCGTTGAGTTGGTTGATATCTCCAGACCAACCAATAACAGCGACTGCATCGCCACTGATCAGATCCTCTTGATAACTCTGACCCTTTACCTGGCGGATGAATCCATCGTGAATCATCTTCTGCATGTAGTCGATGGCATTCATAAATTTGTCTTGGCTAAACGGCTTGCTGATATCCACGCCCTGCCAGAGCATGATCAGACCGATAGTGTCACGCATCTCCGATAGGACTTCGATCTTGCCTTTGTTGGCTGGAGCGAAGAGTTGCTCCATCGTATGAATTCCCTTGGGATTCTTCTGATTGTTCCAGGCGAAGCCAGCGATAATTCCTGCCCATGGTAATGAGTAGTGACGTCCTGGGTCCAACGGACGATTAAGCAAGAAAGGCAGGACATTTTTCTTATTTGGAATCTTGGCATCATCGAATCTGGTGACGTATTTGCCATCAATCCAGCGTGCCGCCATCCACTCGGTAAGTACGACGATGTCGTAACCGATGTCCTTCTTTAACTTGAGTTGCGGAGTTACCTTGGCGGTAAAGGTGTCGTTGTCATCAACGACCTCCATGTAATTGACTGGAATTCCAGTCTTCTTGGTGAAATCAACGAGCGTTGGATAGCTCTTGGTCTTGTTGTCATAATCCAGATAGAGCGACCAGTTTGCAAAACGAACGGCGTTCTTGCTGCTCGCCGCCTGCGCCATCTCTTCGTCGGAAAATCCAAGCAATGAAGCGGCACCTAGGCCACCTGCAGCTTTGATCAAATTTCGTCTGGAGATTTCAAATGCCATGATCAACCACCTTCCGAGATATCGCTACTAGACATCCGATCCTATGACCGGGTGACCCTTCTTACAATTACTACGCCGTGATTCCCTCGGTTGATTCTTCTCTTATATGCCAGCTTGTTCCATATGAATTAAGTAACTCTAGGAAAGGCTCGGCAGGGAACCATTCAGGGCCATTGACTCCTTCAGGCTTCCAATCCCCTCGTTCAATTAACTCAAGGGCAATGAGTGGGTTGATCGCTGTCTGCCAAACGACCGCCTGATCTCCGTACTCCCCCATAGAGAATTCATTATCAACGACGTTATAGATGTAGACCGCTTTCGGCTTGCCGCTCTTATCCAATCCCTTAACTTGGATGCCCGCACACGTCTTGCCTGACATACGAGAACCCAGCGTTGCTGGATCTGGCAAGAGAGCTGCCAGGACGTTGCGAGGTGAAACCGAAACTCCCTGCACGTTCACAGGTTCGGTGCGGTCCAGTCCTAGGGTGTGGATCGTCTGCAAGATCTCAATGAAGTGCGAACCTAGGCCGTACTTAAAGGCAACTTTGCCTGCATCTACTTTGCGCGGAATCAGAGCCACCTCTTCATGCTCCACATTTACGCACTCGACTGGTCCAATGCCATCTGGGAAATCAAAACTTTCAAGATCAGAGAACGGCTCGGTTGTGTACCAACCGCGACCCTTCTCCCACATCAATGGCGGGTTAAGACACTCCTCGATCGTGGTCCAGATGGAGAAGGTTGGCGCGAAGTCGTAACCCTCAACAACTAAATTGGATCCGTCATAGACGATCGCAGAATCAATTCGAGAAAATAAATTATCTGCGGCATAACGCGCGAAGACGTCGCTTAGCCCAGGTTCCACACCGATTCCGACCAGCGCGTAGATACCTTTAGATTTGAAAGAGTCATCGCGAGCGAACTGTTGCTCACCCAGCATCAAACCGACTTCTGCATGGGGATTAGTTGGGTGCGCTTTAGAGAGGGACATCGCCATATCAACGTAGTTGACGCCTTCTAGCTCACAGGCCTCAAAGATGGGCATCACGAACCGTGGATCGACGGCATTGATGACCGCGTTAGGTGCCACGCTCTTGATGAGTAAACGGATATCGTCGACGCTCGAAGCATCGACTGCGGCCGCCTTAAATCTAGGGTCGCTGAGTCTGGCCACTGCACTTTGTGCGCGAGCCAGATCCCGGTCTGCAACGACCATCTCTGTAATAAATGAACGACGGGCTGCGATATTTGCTATCGCACTACCTACACCACCGGCTCCGATAACGAGGGCCTTCATAAAAATCAACTCCAAACGGTTATTTCGAGTCTAGCCCCGCTGGATGATGAATTCCATCACCCAAAAGGGCAGGTCTGACTCCAATTTTTTAGCCAGTAAGATTACGTAGTGATTGCTACCCAGAGTGTTGAACTTCGTGCTGGGGCCAGACTCCTCGTAAAAGATGTCACGGTTCGCATCAATCATGGAGATCGCATCGGATTTGTTGGTCGAAATGGTGCGGGTAAGAGCACCCTCGCCAAGGTCCTTGCTGGTGAGGGACTTCCCGCTGGAGGCCAAGTTCTGCGAACTGGAACGATCGGATACCTCCCCCAAGATCCACGAACAGGTGACCAAGAAGAGAGCGTCATCAATCGAATTCTCTCCGCACGCGGTTTGGATCAGATCGTGACCCGAATGCGTAAGGCGGAAGAGGCGATGGCTACCGCTTCTATGGAAGAACTCGAAGTTGCTATGGAGCGGTACAGCCGCGTCGATCAAGAGTTCAGCGTCGCCGGAGGTTATGGAGCATCTGCAGAAGCAGAATCCATCGCGATGAACTTGGGACTTCCAGAGCGAATCTTCAACGACAGTTTGGAAGGTCTCTCTGGTGGACAGCGACGTCGGGTCGAACTGGCACGTCTACTCTTTGGCGGCTCTGAGACGCTCATCCTGGATGAACCGACAAACCACCTTGATGCCGAGTCCATCAACTGGTTGCGCGAATATCTCGGTAAGTATTCCGGCGGGCTCGTCATCATCTCGCACGATGTAAATCTGATTGAGACTGTCGTTAACAAGGTCTTCTACATCGACGGCAATCGAAACGTCATCGATGTCTACAACATGGGTTGGAAGAAATATCTGCAGCAACGTGAAGATGATGAACATCGTCGCAAGAAAGAGCGCGCGAACGCCGAGAAG
>Ga0364881_10268_pt1 | contig 34749 bp, 60 predicted proteins | sample ExccelJu500001D4_5_FD_206923 | JGI IMG/M metagenome (GOLD analysis project Ga0364881, IMG submission 206923) | Enriched cells from Trout Bog Lake Hypolimnion, Wisconsin, USA - BchlTB.July30.5000.01.D4 | ecosystem: Environmental > Aquatic > Freshwater > Lake > Hypolimnion/Profundal zone | place...
TGTTCAATCTTCTATAACAGGCACAGCCGTTTATTATGCTGGCGGTGGTGGCGGTGCATCGTATTCTAGTTCTGGCGGCTCAGGCGGAAATGGTGGCGGAGGTAGAGGAGCTACTGGAACAGGAAGTACACCAAGAACACCTACCTCAGGTACAGCTAATACTGGCGGTGGAGGTGGTGGCGGTGCCGTAGGTGATGGTGGTAGCGGTGGCGGTGGTAAAGGCGCTGCTGGTGGTTCTGGAGTTGTTATTATCTCTTCTACAGTAGCAGCAACATCTACAACAGGCTCTCCAACAGTTACAACAAGTGGTGGTAACACTATTTATCAATTTAACGCTTCTGGTTCAATAACATTTTAGAAATATAAATATGGCACATTTTGCTAAAGTTGAAAACAACATTGTTACCCAAGTCATAGTCGCTGAACAAGATGTAATTGATAGCGGTATTTTTGGTACTGGATGGGTGCAGACATCATATAATACTCATGGTGGACAACATCCTGAAAATCGACCATTGCGTAAAAATTATGCTGGCGTTGGTTATACTTACGACAGTCAAAGAGATGCTTTTATTCTACCTAAACCTTATGCAAGTTGGACTTTAAACGAAGATACTTGTTTATGGGAAGCACCTACATTACAACCTAATAATGAAAAAATGTATGTTTGGAATGAAGAATCTTTAGCTTGGATTGAGCAGGTTTAATTAATGTTTAATGTTAAATGGAAAATAATTGACATCGTGTTTAAAGATAATGCTTTAATTTCAGCGCATTATTTTGCATCATTATCAGATAGTCAAAATATAGTAGAAACTCAAGGCGAATGGATATTTACTGAATTTAGAAATAAAGTGCCATTTACTGATCTAGAAGAACGCTACATAATTCAATGGATAGAAGAAGAAGCTAGTAAAGATGGCTCAAATATCATAAAATCTAACCTAGAACAGCAACTGAAAGCATTAAACAGCGAGAAAAGCAGTTTGCCGTGGGTTAAACCAACCTTTAAACCAAATATAGGACTATAACCATGTCATCTACTATTAATGCTTCTTCTGCTGGTATCGTAGAAACAGCAGACGCAAGCGGTACTCTACAATTACAAACAGGCGGTCAATCTGCACTTTATATTGACGCATCGCAAAACATCACCATTCCTAAGAACCTAACAGTTCAAGGAACTCTGACATTCTCAGGCGGTGGCGGTGGCGCAGTTACTACTGTTTCAGGTGGTTCTACAGGCTTAACCCCTAGCACCCCAGCTTCAGGAAACGTAGTTTTAGGTGGCACATTGCTATATTCAAGCGGTGGTACAGGGCTTACTTCTACAGGTTCTTCAGGCAATTTCTTGACCTCTACAGGCTCTGGTTGGGCATCAACATCGCCTGCTACTGCTATTTCTGCCGCAAGTTTAAGCAGCGCAACATTTTCAAGTGTAGTTAGCTGTGGCGGTCTATCTTGCTCAGGCACAGTTGTAGCTACAACAGGATTACAAGTTGGCTCTAGTGCTGGCTTTGGTATGGACATCAACGCTGGTTATACAGAGATTTTATGTAATGGTGCTGGCTCATTAAAGCTTGATGGCTCAGGCGATATTATTATTAATGGCCCTATTGCTCAAAAAACAACAGGTACAACTTGGAGCAATCCATCTGATATTCGTTTAAAAGATAACATTCAGCCATTTACAGATGGTTTAGAAAAAATCCTACAGGTAAACCCTAAAACATGGACTTACAATGGTTTAGCCCATACAAACAAAGGTCAAGTTGGTCTAGGTGTTATTGCTGACGAAATTCAAACTGTATTACCTAATACTGTAAGCACTTATTCAGTAAAACTAAATCCAACTGATGAATTAAATACTGATGTTAAACAGTTTGATGCTACTGAAATCACTTGGTTATTGGTAAACGCAGTTAAAGAGTTATCCGCAAAAGTAGATGCACAAGCAGCACAAATTACAGCTTTGAACGCTAAAGTAGGTATCTAATTATGGCTAAAGCCCTAGACATTATCAGTCGTGCATTAAAAGATATTGGCGCATTAGAAGCTGGTGAAACTCCATCTGCTGATGCAGTCCAAGATGCTTTTGATATGCTCAATGATATGGTTGGGCAATGGTCTAACGAAGATATGATGGTTTTCTATAAAAATGAAATCATCTTTCCTATTACAGCAGGACAAACTCAATATACGATTGGCCCAGGTGGTCAAATCGGTTGTAGTTTTGTAGGCTCAATTTCAGATAATGTTTTAACAATTACTTCTATCAATTCTGGCGGTATTTCGATTGGTCAAACAATTACAGGATTGGGCGTGGCAGCAGGCACTAAAATTGTTCAATTCCTAACAGGTGCTGGTGGCAACGTCAACGAAGCGGGAACATATTTAGTCAATATCCCACAAAGTTTATCTAGCCTTACATTTACTGGTTATTATCAACGCCCATTAACGATTAATTCCGCTTTTGTGCGTATTAATACAAACTCTAATGGTATTCCAATCAACAATGGTGGCTTAGATTACCCAGTTTCTATTTTGAACGTAGAAGATTACGAAATGATTGGTTTAAAGACTTTAAATGGGCCGTGGCCTAAAGCTCTTTACTACCAACCTACAGAAACACTAGGTAACATCTTTGTATGGCCCAATCCATCGCAAGGCGAAATGCACATATTTGCTGATAATATTTTTAGCGAATTTACTACCATTTACGATGATATTAACTTGCCACAAGGCTATACAATGGCACTCAGATGGTGTTTAGCAGAACGTTTAATGCCTATGTATGGCAAGGCTTCAGCAACACAAATAACAATGATTAATGGCTTTGCAGCACAAGCTAAAGCTACAGTTAAACGCACCAATATGCGCCCAGTTCAATCTGCTCGTTTTGCTGATGCTATGTTAGCTTCACGCCAACGTGATGCCGGGTGGATTTTGAGTGGGGGTTTCTTTAGATAGAGGATTTGTTCGATAGTGTGATATAATAAAGATTCTAACAAAGGAGTCTTATCATAAAAACACTAGCAGAACTAAAAGCAGAAAAATTAGAAGTAAACAAAGCAATAAAAAGATTAAAAGATAACGAAGCATACGCAAGAAAAGTAAACAGAGAAATAGGTGCGCCAGGAAAACCAGCAAACACTCCTGAAGTTTTATGGAGCAAAGTTGATAAACGTAGCGAAAATGAATGTTGGAATTGGAAAGGTTTTATAAATCATGATGGTTATGGAAGGACTTGGATTAATGACAAAGGCTACTATGCTCACAGAGTCATTTATTCGCTTGCTTATCCAAACACAATTAACCTTAGTGCGCCTAAATTTACAGATAATTCAGGATTTCTTTTACACACTTGCGACAACCCTTCTTGTTGCAATCCAAAACATTTATGGGTCGGCACTCATGCTGACAATATGGCTGATAAAGTTGCTAAAGGTAGACAAAAAAGATTTCCACAAGATTCTGGCCCACGTTGCAAACTTACAATGGATCAAGCTAGAGAAGTTCGAAAACTTAGGAAAAATGGCATGACTGTTCCACAATTAATGGAAAAATTTGAATTAAGTCGTGCAAGCATAAAAACCTTGTTGCGTGGTGATTCATACAAGGAAAGCGAGTAACTATGCCAGATTTTGGTTTTGTTGGGGCTAGTTATGAAGCACCTAGTATCTATCAAGATGCTCAGGAGTGTATTAACTGGCGGCCTGAAGTTGACCCAACTAAAGCTCAAGGTTCAAGAGGCGTTGTTGCTTTATATCCTACTCCTGGCCTCACTTCAATTGTAGTTTTATCAGCACAATCCCCTGTTAGGGGAATGAGAACATTAGCTGGTGGCACATACATGGTCGCAGTTTGCGGTCAATATGTTTATGCAATGGATTCTTCTTATGTGCCTTATGTAATTGGTATTTTAAATAGCGGTACAGGTCAAGTAGGCATTACAGATAACGGTATTAACGTTTATATTGTTGACGGAACTTATCGTTATACATGGAGAATTTCTCAGCCTGATGCTTGTTCATTTACAGGCACAATTTCAGGAACTACTCTAACTGTTTCTCAAGTCAGAGAAGGAACAATTAAAGTAGGTCAATCTTTATATGGCGTAGGAATAGGTTTAGAAACGGTTATTACTAGCTTTGGTTCAGGATCAGGCGGTGTAGGCACATATAACATTAATACTTCATACACCATATCAACATCCCAGCTTTTAAACACTAATGGCGGTGGTGCAATCTTTACAGGTTCTATTGGAACAACGTCTTTAACTGTTACAGCCGTAACAAGTGGTGTTTTATACCCAGGTCAAACAATCGTAGGCACAGGGGTTACCCCTAATACTATTATTACCGCTTTAGGCTCTGGCACAGTATTAAGTCAAACCATTGCAAGCGGTGGTACAGGATACGCTTTAAATGACCTTATAACGGTTTTGGGCGGTGTTTATGGCAGTAGCCCAGCTACATACAAAGTAACAGCAATAACTACAGGTGGCGTGGTTTCAGGGCTTTCTATGACGTTTGCTGGTGCTTATACATCTGTTCCTTTAAATCCTGCATCTACAAGTACAAATGGTGCTGGCACAGGGTTAACCCTAACGCTTACAACAGGCACAGGCACAGGCGATACAGGTAACTATCTTATTAATTTTAGTCAAACTGTTTCGTCTGAAACAATGTATGCCGTTCAGTTTTCAGTATTACCTAGTTCTGATGGTGCTTTTACAGGCGGTTCTTCAGTCGATGTTGTAGATAATTACTTTGTTTACAACGATCCTAATACCCAACAATGGGCAGCTTCTAATCTTCTTAGCCCAATTACTTATGGTTTAAGTTATGCAAGCAAGTTTACTGGGCCTGACAATCTTGTATCGCTAATTTGCGATCATGGACAAGTCTATTTATTGGGCGAAACTACCTCAGAAGTATGGTCAGATGTAGGAACATTCCCATTTCCGTTTCAAAGAATCCCAGGCAGTTCAAGTCAGCATGGTCTAGCAGCTAAATTCTCTGTAGCTAGACTTGGCAATTCTTTTGCATATTTGGCTAAAAATAATCGTGGGCAATCAGAAATTGTAATGATGAATGGCTATTTCCCACAAAGAATATCCACTCATGCCGTAGAAAATACTTTAGTCAACCAATATGTTGAAGATGCCGTAGCCTATACTTATCAGTTAGAGGGCCACGAGGTTTATGTAATTTCTTTCCCAACGATTGATTTAACATGGGCTTATGACGTTACTACACAACTCTGGCACAAATGGTTATATGTCGATACAAACAATATCTATCATCGTCATCGTTCTAACTGCGCTACTGTATTTAATGATTCCGTATTAGTTGGCGATTGGGAAAATGGTCATATTTACCAATTAGACCCTACAAACTATACTGATAATGGTGATGAAATCCGCAGATTGCGTAGAGCACCCCATTTAGTTACAGATTTACAACGTCAGTATTTTGATGAATTTCAGATTCAATTTCAACCTGGTGTCGGTCTTTCAGGAATTGGGGTAGCTTCAGGCAATAATTCTATTTCCACTACAACAGGTAGCCCTGCTCCTGTTTATACGGATACAGCAACTACAAGCTACGCTCCATCGCCATATACGATTGCTCCAAGCACTTCGCAAACGATTGCTTTTGGCAATACATTTATTATTTATCCCCCAACGCCAGGTCAAACAACTTACGTTCAATCGCCTTATATTATTGCTCCAGGCATTGTTATTTCAGTTACACCTAATAACGTATTAATTGTTCAGCCAGGCAGCGTAGTAGTGCCTTTTGACACTACCAATCCACAAGCTATGCTACGTTGGTCAAACGATGGTGGCTCAACTTGGAGTAATGAGCATTGGACAGGCATTGGCAGAATTGGTAAATATACTAATCGTGCAATATGGCGCAGACTTGGATGGTCAAGGGATCGTATTTTTGAAGTAGTGGTTACTGATCCTGTTAAAGCGGTAATTGTATCTGCCAATCTTAAAGCATTAAGTGGGGAAAACTAATGGCTAATGATATTTGGGGATCAACTCAGGGTAATCCCTATCCTGTAACCCCTTTAGTTGACGATCAGACAAAAATGCCTACAAGGGCATGGCAGCAATGGTTTTTAAACTTATTAAACTTTAGCTCTGCTACTAACGCTACTAAAGGTACAGGTACTTTGCCTAGTAATCCGCAAGGTTTTATTAACATTACCGTACAGGGTAAACCTTATAAAGTGCCTTATTACAATGTCTGATATTGCTAATTCAATTATCCCTACGCAAGAACAGATATTAAAACTTCAATCTGAAATGCTTGGAATGGATCAAGTTGAGCTTCCTACAGAACATTATTTTTCTGGCGGAATGTATTGCAGAAAGTTAACTAGGCCAGCAGGAACGCTAATTGTTGGTAAAGTTCATTTAAAAGATCACTTTTTTATGTGCGTTATGGGAGAAATTATTGCTTGGAGTGAAAATGGGATGATAAAACTGACTCCAGGCGATATAATTGAAAGCAAATCTGGCACAAAAAGAGTGACTTTTGCTTTGTCTGATGCTATAGGAATTACTATTCATAAAACAGATAAAACTGATTTAGATGAAATAGAAGCAGAATTGATTGAACCTGATGAACTTGCTTTATTTGATTCAAGTAATAAATTGAAAAAAATTGTTATTGAAAGCCAAAAAATGGCTTTGGAAGGTAAATTATGAGTTGGGTAGCCGCAGCAGTAGTAGGTGGAACATTAGTCGGTGGGTATATGGCTGGACAAGGAGCGCAAAACGCTGCTAATACACAAGCTAATGCTGCTTCAGCACAACAAGCTAATTTATTGGCTGCTGGACAAAACGCATCTAAACAATTTGACCCTTATTCAGCACAAGGAACTACTGCATTATCTAATCTTGCTTCTAATAACGCTTATTTTAATAATCAATTTAATAATCAAGATTTAAATGCTAATTTAGCTCCTAATTATGCTTTTCAGCTACAACAAGGGCAATTAGGAAATCAACAGACTAATAATGCTACAGGCGGCATAGTTGGCGGTAATGCTCAAAAAGCCTTACAAGATTACACTCAAAATTACGCTGGCACGGCTTATCAAAACGCATTTAATAATTATCAAACTCAACGTGGCAATATTAATGCTATGAATATGAGTGGGGCGCAATTAGGACTTGCTGGTGCTACTGGTTCTGCAAACGCTCAACTTGGAACAGCTACAAACGTGGCAAATCTTGGTATTGGTTCTGCAAACGCTACTGCTGCTAGTCAAATTGCACAAGGTAATATTTATGGTGGAGTGGCTAATACAGCAGGAAATATGGCTGGATATTCAGCATTAAACAGTATGAATAATCCTCAAACACAATTAACTGCTGGTGGATATGGTTCTAATGCTGTAAGTAATTTTACAAATAATCAATCTACCAATCCTAATTCATCATCATTTATTGGGCCAGTACCAGCATAAGGAATAAATATGGCAATCGGCACAAGCGGACTTTCAGTACCATCAATAGGTCAAACTATTGATCCTAGTATTTATGGAAATAAAGAAGCTCCTAAAGGCATGAGTTTAAGCGACATAGTTGAACTTAGTCGTAGCTCTACTGCATTGCAAAAAGAAAAGGCTTTATTAGAACCGCAAATTCGTGCTGGTAAAGCGGCAGCAGAAACAGCAGAAACAAGCGCAGCTAAAGCTAAATTAGGCTTATCTACAGATTTTGCTGACAAAATGCGCCAAAATCAAATTTCATTAATTAATGATCCGTTAATTGTGCAAGCAGAAAAAGACCCACAATTTGCAGCAGCAAACAAAGACAAGATTGCTAAATTAGTTGAAAGACAAGCTAAAGCTGCTACAGAATTAGGATTAGACCCAACAAAAGCAGCAGAACTTAATGCTCCTTATCTTGAAGCAGTAAATCAAACAAATGGTCAAGGATTAAGACAGTTTCTTAAAACTCGTATGCTTGCTGGTTTAGATACACAAGCACAAACAGCATTGCAACAACCATCAACAAACGCTTTAGGTCAAACTGTTATTACAAATCCAATACAAGAAACAAGAAAAACTCTTGGAGAATCAAATCCAACAACACCAGGAGTTGCAAACTTTAATCAATATCAGCAAGATTTAACTAATCGTGTTGCAGGTGCTACTCAAGTTGAAATGCGAATAAATGAAGCTGAAAACTTAATGAAAGAGTTTAAGCCTGGTGCTGGTTCAAGAACTTATGTAGATATTGCTCAAAAATTACAAGCTGTAGGCGCACCACAATCTTTAGTTGATTCAGTTGCCAAAGGCGATTTATCTGCTGCACAATCTTTAAATAAATTTATTGCTCAAACTGTAACTGCTAACATTGGTCAAATGCAAGGCAATCCAACGGCTAATATGATGAACGATTATCTTAAAAATAATCCTGATATTAGTAGTGATCCAAGAGCATTGCAACGTTTCTTTGAGTTTGGTCATAAGCAAAATGCTATTCCTATTGAAGAACAACAATTTTTGCTTGAAAAAGCTAAAAAAGGAAATTTAAACCCTGATACTCATGTTGCAGAATCACAACAACATATTTTAGAAAAGTTTGCTCAAAAACAAAATACTGTTACAGGAAAAGAACGTGGCAATGCAACTTATGGAAAATATAAAGGCCATGATGTAGTAAGCCATGATGGTGGTAAAACTTGGGAATATAAATAATGGATAATTTATATGCTTCTCTTGAGCAGAAATATGATTTGCCAGAAGGTGCATTATCCGCTATTGTTGGTGCTGAAAAAAGTGGCGATACAGCAGTAAGTCCAAAAGGTGCTAAAGGTCGCTTTCAGTTTATGCCAGCAACTGCTGATGCTTATGGAGTTGACACTTCTGATCCAATTAGCTCTGCCAAAGGTGCAGCGCAATATTTAGCAGATTTAAAAAATCAATATGGCAGTTGGAAAGCTGCTGTTGCTCATTACAATGGTGGCACAAAAGCTGCTAAAGCTGTTTTAGCTGGAAATGAACCTTCAGCTACTGAAACTCAAAATTATCTTAAAAATGTTGGATCAAAAATGACTATTGATCCATCTCAAGTTGAACCTTTAGGATCAGTTAAAGTTTCAGGATATGAACCTATAAATCCTTCTGAAGTGCAAATTTCTGAACCTATTAAAACAGAAGAAGTTACTAAAGATTTGCCTGAAAACCTTAAGGGATTAAGCAAGTCTGAGTTATTTCTTAAAGGTTTAAAGTCTTCTGGCGAAACTACTATGACTGGAATAGGTCAAGCATTAGACCCATTAGCTCAACAGCTAGAAAAAGCATTTCCAAAAGTTTCAAAAGCAGCAGAAAAATTAGGATTGCCTTCCGCTAAAGAAGTTGCCGCTAATCGTGAAGCTGAAATTCTTGCACAAAGAGAAACTAATAAACCTTTATTAAAAACAACTCCAGGAATGTTAGGTAATGTTGCTGGAGAAATTGGTCAAGCTATTGCATTACCAGGTGGTACTATTGGGAAAGCAGCGTTAACTGGTGCTACTATGGGCGCAGTTCAACCTACATTACCAGAGGAAAGCAAAGCATTTAATATTGCTTCGGGAGCTGCTTTAGGCGGTGCTGGTCAAGGTGCTGTAAACGCAATTGGTAGAATTGCACAACCTATTGTTAAAAATTTAAGCGAAATTGGTCAAAAATCAGTTCAAGTTCTTAAAGATGCAGGTGTTCCATTAGATGCTGCACAAGCAACTGGTTCAAAAGTTATGCAATTTGCAAAACGAATTACTTCAGACAATCCATTTACTGGTGCTGAAAATCAAGCATTTTCTCATGTTCAAAATAATGCTTATACAAAAGCAATATCAAAAACAATGGGTGAAGATGCTGAACATATTACGCCAGAAATTATTCAAAATGCCAAAACACGTTTAGGTGAAAATTACGATCAATTATTTGAACGTAATGGTGTTCGAGTAACTAGAAATTTTTCCAATGAATTGTCTGATTTAAAAAATGAAGCAGAAAGAATATTACCAAAAGGTGAACACGCTGTAACTAATATTGTTAATGATATTATTGATAAATCTAAAGCCAATATGGGACATTTAGAAGGAAAACAATATCAAGCATTTAAACGTCAATTAGACGCTTTGGAAAAACAAGGTGGTTTATCTGCTCATTATGCTGGTGAATTAAAAGACAAATTATTAGAAGGTTTAAGCAATACAGTTCAAAAATTTGGTAAAGAAGGCGATATTGCATTATTAAAAACCACTAATAAGCAATATGGCAACATGAAAAAAATTGAAGATATTGCATTAAAAGATGCAGAAGAAGGCCATGTAAGCCCATCTTTGCTATATAACTCTTTAACAACAAAAGGCAAACGTAATGCTTTTTATCAAGATGATCCAGAATTAGCAAAATTAGCTCAAGCTGGTAAAGCCATTCTTCCAGAAAAAGGCCCTAATAGCGGTACAGCAAAACGATTAGCTGCTCAAGCCGCTATTCCTACAACATTGGCTGCTTATGATTATGCAAAAGAAGGTGATATTGGAAAAGCATTAGGCGTGGGAGCAAGTGCGTATTTAATTCCTAAAGCGTTGCAAACTGGTTTACACAATCCAGCCTTTGCTAGATATTTAGAAAAAGGCGTTGGAAATACGGCAATTCGTAATTTATTACAAACACCATCAAAAATGGGCGCAGGAAAGATTCCATTAGCTTCATTTGAATCTTATTTGCAACAAGTACAAAAAGAAAAAGGCACTCAATAATGGCAACAGTAAATCTATCACCAGTAGGTAATGGAACTACGTTTTTTGGTTCTACTGGACTACCTCTAAGCGGTGGTCTAATCTACACTTATCAAGCTGGCTCATCTACGCCATTAGCTACCTATAGTGACAATGGTGGCTCAATTCCTAATACAAACCCTATTGTTTTAAATTCAGCAGGGCAAACCCCTAGTGAAGTTTGGATGATTGCTGGCTATTCGTACAAAATGCAAATTCAAACGTCTGCTGGCGTTATTGTTCAAACATTAGATAATTTATATGGTATTCCTACATCATCAGGCGGTGGTGGCGGCACTTCAGTTCCTACAGGTTGTATTTTAATTTGGTCAGGTTCAGCAGGCTCAATTCCTAGTGGATTTCAGCTTTGCGATGGCACAAACGGAACTCCTGATTTACGTAATAGCTTTGTATTGGGCGCAGGCAATAGCTATGTAGTAGGTCAAACAGGTGGTTCAGCAGATGCAGTTTTAGCAAGCCATACCCATACTGCTACTTCTGTTGTTACAGACCCTGGACATTTACATACAACATCGCAAGGTGGATTTTTAACCCCTAATGGGGGCACAGGTTCTTATTCTGGTGGCGGTTCAGGTTCAAGCATAACAAATACAAATACTGCCGTTACAGGCATTACTGTAGCTACAACTAACGCTGCATCAGGTGTTAGCCCTACAGGTGGTAATTTGCCACCTTATTACGCACTTTGCTACATTTATAAGACTTAATATGATTGACATTGATCCAGTTAAAGTTGGGGTAATGTGGCAAAAAGTTGAGGCTATGGAAAAAGAAATGTCTGAAATTCGCCAAGACGTCAAAATTCTTTTGGCTATGGCAGAACGCTCTAAAGGATCGCTTTGGGCATTAATGGGAGTAGCATCAGTAGTTGGTGGATTTATTACTATTTTTGTTGATTTATTTTTGAATAAAAAATGAACGAAATCATTACCCATATTCTGACAGGTAAAGATAATAAAACCCATGACATTGCTCGTTGGGCGTGGATGTTGGGTTTTGTAGTTGTTGCAGGCGCAGCAATCTATTTAATCCACGCAGGACACGAAATTAGTCTTACTGAGCTTGCTGGTGCTTTGGGCATCGTATCAGGCTCAGGAGCTGCTGCGGTAGCAGGTAAACACATGGCAGGTGCAGAGCCTGATCCACAATGAATTTTATTCTTTCTCTTTTAGGCGGTTCAAGTGTCCAAATTTACATATATTTGGCTGTTTTATTCGCTGGTTTTAGTAGCGGCTTTTATGTGGAGCATTTGCGCTTTGTTGATTTCCAAGATGGAGTCAAGATTGTTGCAGAAAAACAGATTGCTGAAAATAAAGCAAAAGAGAAAGAACAAGAATTAATAAATAGAGGAGTAACAGATGCGTACAACGCTAATCTTAGTAATGTTCACAATTTTTATCACGGGATGCTCAACAACACCAATAGCGGTGCAATGTCCACCAATGGCACAGCCACCATCACAATTAATGGCGAAACCCATAACCTTTTACTTGTTGCCGAGCAATGCGCCGACACGACAATCCAATTAATAGCCCTTCAAGGCTGGATTAACGAACAAGCAGGATTAGATGCAAAATAACTTTGATAAATGCCTTGATTTAGTTCTTAAATCAGAAGGTGGCTATGTTAATAATAGCCAAGACCCAGGTGGAGTTACTAATTTAGGAGTAACTCAAAGAGTTCTTGAAGAATGGCTAGGTCATCCTGTAGATGACAAAATTATGCGTAATCTTACAGTTGATCAAGTATCAGGACTTTATAAGGCTAAGTATTGGATGGCTTGCTACGCACCACAACTGCCTATAGGCGTTGATTATTGCTTATTTGATGCAGCAGTCAACATGGGGCCTGGAAGGGCTGTAAAGCTCTTACAAGAAGCCATACAATGTATGCCTGATGGCACTATTGGCCCAAGAACTATGCAACTTTTAGATCAAAAAACGCCAAAAGATGTTGTAGAAGCATTTAGTCAGCGTAAAATTAGCTTTTATGAAAGCCTTAAAACATTCCCTGTATTTGGAAAAGGTTGGATCAAACGAGTTGAAGATGTAAAATTTAACGCATTAAATATGATTGGAGAAGCAAATGGCATTTGAAATTAAAGAACATAAGCAAAAATCTACAAAAACAGGTCATTATGTTAAAGACTCTGAGCATCGCACAGAAGATCGTGTAGATCGCTTAGAAAAGAAGCTAGACAAACATATTGCTTTGCCTATGGAGAAAGCTCACCATCCACATCAAGCAAGCCAAAAAGAAGCTCCTTTGCCTAATATGAGGAAGTATTAAAATAAGTCTGTTAATTCAGCTATTTTAAATAATTTGATGGGGCAGTCGTAAAATAACTCCCCTTTAGCAACATATTTGTTAGGAACTTCAATTAATGGGCAATTCTCTAAAGAGCTTACTTTTGCCCAATAAGCACGATGTAAGTCGTGAGTTAAAGCAAAAAATAGAACAGGCAGATTGCCTAGAGTTAGCTTGTCTTTACGTTGCGCTTTATGAATACTACCAAATTGATCAAAACCTTCTTGTCGAACTTCTACCTCAAGCGCACCAACTGGAACACCTGATCGACAAACGATTAGGTCAACTCCATACTTATTAGGGTTATCTTTACACTCTACGCCCCATTTCATCTGTACCCAATCGGATACAGCTTTACGAGCAGGCGCATCATACTTATCGTGTAAATATTGGCTAAATGGCTTCAATTTCTAAGTGCAATTATTAAAACTATAAAACAAAGTATAAAAATATAGGCCACATTGCACCAGTATTCAAAGCGCAGCTTATAAGGATCACCAATAAGCCACTTTTGCAATTCAAGCATATCTGAATCGTGTTCTATATAACGTGGTTTAAGTGGGTTTTCGTCATACCTAGAACTAATTAAGACTTTGCCGTTATTTAGAAAATCAATCATTTCTCTTGTGCCTTAAATTTATTGTTACGCTGATTTTCTGACTTTGTAACTGCCCTAAGATTTTCAATGTTGTTATCAAACCTATTGCGGTTTATATGGTCAATCACCAATGGTTCAGGCGGTAAATGCCCATGATGGTACATATACACAAGCCTATGTTTTAAATAGTATTTGCCGTTAATGCGGATTTGGGCATACCTACGATTACCAAAATGCCCAGCAACATCACCAGCCTTTACATTACGACTTGGGCTTTCTTTCCAATGTAACTTGCCATCTTTGTAATCAAATAACTGTTTTAAAAATTCTTGGTTCATTCGGATGCCTTTCTTAGTATTAGATAAGCAAAATAATGTTGTTGTGTAGTAAAACCTTGTTGCATAGCAATACCATCTTCCTGTGATTCTGCCCACAATTCGTTTACTACATCATCTGTTAGTGTCTTTACTGGATGGGTGTAGAGTGGAATACCATTTTTTAATTGCTGGCTACCAATATAGCAGTCGTAGTGTGGCAATCTTTCAAGGTCGTATGGGTCTATGTATGCTACTGGTTCATTGTTCATTTTTCATTAACCTTTCCTGTAATTGCTTTTAAAAATGGACTCCATGTATCACGCCAGTCCTCTAAAAATGCCACCTGTTGTTTCAATTCTTTTATTTCAGCTTGTTGCTGGCGTAGCATGGTGGCTATTTCTTCTCTAGTTACGAGCTTATACCAGCTATCTACTTCTAATAAATCAGCTAGTTCATTTGCGTTCATTTCTTTTTATTGTCCATGTCCATGTTTAACAGAGCAACCATGCTTTTATCTAAACGCTCAGAAATATTGACACAAACATCTTTACAAAGCCAAAGAGTGCCACTTTCTGTATTTTCTGTAAGTTTTTCAGCAACTAACTCTAAAACATTGCCTAAACAGCTTATTTGATTAGCGATTTTTTCAAGTTCGCCAGCTTCATCCCATAAACTCATTTTTGATCCCTTGCTGAAGTTGTCCAAAGCTGCTCAATATGTTCTGTAGCACCCATCTTTACAAGCTCACTTTTATAGAAGTGTCGTGCAACGTAATCTGCTCGTATAAACTTGCTTTCTTTACGTTTACTAGGGCCTACAAACACACCAGGTAACTCATAATGAGGTATATACATTACATTGCCTAACTTATAGCACTTGTAATTAGCCCTATCAGGCACGTCAAATTCAGTATCCAAAACCATAATTTCTTCCTTCTTGAGCGTTGTATTCATATCCAAAAGCATAGAACAATGGCGAATTAGCAATCATTATTAGTTTACGTTTTGCTTCTAAAGTTTTACCCCTGCGTTCTAGTAATAAAGTAATCTGCGCTCTATTTTTGAACATTTCCCTATTTTTAAGGGTTTCCATCATTCGGATAGTAAATTCAGATTTATCAATCATATTACATACCCTGTCCGTAAATAATTAACACCAAAAATAACAATTGCAATAACCAGACCCATAAGGCCACCTAATGCTAATTCTATTAAAGTTGCTTTCATATTTCCCCCAAAATTAAAAAAGTCAGGTCAAAGTCTTTTTAGTCTGAAATCTCTAAGAGCCATAGAGCTGAATAGTGTCGTTGACCTGATGTATGTAATTTAGTACAGAATTTGAATAAAAATCTTGATCTAGGTCAATATTCTTAAAAATAATTTGAATGTTGTATTTTTACAACAGGGTGGGGCTGACACCTCACGGAAGGATTTTTGGCGGGGGATCACCAATGCCAGCCCCATAAATTCTATAGTCCCGATTTTAACTGAAAAAAGCGTAATAAGTGAAAAAAGCACTTTAATCCCTTTTGCAGCTCATCTTCTGGAATTTCGCACAATTTCACTTCATTGGTCAATCCGTTTATAAACATAATTCCGCATCGAGCGTGTTCTAAACCAAGCATTTCACGGTATGCCGCCATTTGCATGATATGCTCGTCATAGGGTACGACTTTATCCAAAGGGACTTCTTTAGTCTTAAAATCTACAACCACCCCTGGCACACCCTTAATCTTGTCTGCTTTGGCGTGTAAATCGACTTTTCCACCAAATCCTAGCTCATGGCTACCAGACTGTTCAGGAAGCCACGCTCTAGCCCCATAAGCGGCTTGTAAAGCGTTTTCTACGTTACGGCAATAGGTAGGTACTGATTCCAGCAAAATTCCGTCAAAGAAGCTCTCAATGATGTTGTGAATGGCAGTTCCTCTTGCCGCAGCATCTTTTCCTTGTGCTTTGCTATCGTTTAATACCCTACTAAGCCAATCAGACTCTTTTTCGCCTTCTAAGCGAGGTAATGTAAGTGCAGCGAGGATGGCCTGTTCTTGAAGCCATCTGTTAAGTCCTGGCTTTGCAACTGCTCCGATGACTGTGGTAACGCTGGGCAATAAACCGAGTTTTTTAGCATCTCGTAAGGTTGTGTTCCTTTGTTTTCCATTCGCACCAATAATTTCATAGGCTGGATTGCCATTCTTGTCATACCAATGGCCCGACTCACTTTGGCTGTCCTTTATTAGCACTTTTTCTTCCCCTTTTTGGTTTTACTTCATCCGTGTTGATGTCATATACAAATTTTATATCTAAAGGTGCATCTGGAACTATTGTTGCTTCATATTTTGCTGGGATTTCTTGACCGCACCAATCTGATGGCGATTTATTAACCACAACAGGATTGAGCTTACAAGCACCAAGCATATCATTTTGCATAAATACATAAAATTTACAGTTTTTGCAGGCCATTAAATGCCCTTAGAGTAGTTAGTAATTCTCATGCTATCTTCTTGAAATACGCATAAGTCTGCTGCAACAAGCAGAACCGCCTTAATGACTGATGCTAAATCTTCAGGTCTAAAACTAATGAGTTGTTGTTCTTCATCAACATTGACACCCATCCATACTTTTTCCGTGTATTTAGTTTCAATAATGTCTTTAATTTGGTTCTGCATAATGTTCTCCTTTAGAACGGAACGTCATCGAGATTGGTTATCTCGTCTGATCCTGCTGGTTTAAATCCTTGTGGGATTTTTTCCTTGCCGATTGAAATACTGAAAAACTTACCCTTTTTACCTTCTTTAACCCAACCCGAAAGCCAATGTTCTGTACCATTAACCATAATTGTGCCTGTCCAATCAGGGTGGTTATCAGTCGTTTTGCGATCATTTTTAAATAGACTTCCTGAGCCTTCTTTAGGTATATATGCCATGTTGTTTCCTTTATAAAATATCTTTGGCTATTGTTTTCATTGCTGAACTAGATTTGTTTACTACTCCTGAAGCTGAATTTCCATCATCATCATCTCCAGGCACAACCCCTACTACCGATGCTACCGATAACCTTCTCATGTATGTTATGGCCGATGCAATTCCATGCGGATCAGCTTTAACTATAGGCATAGACATTTCTTGACCAATCCATTCACCAGAGCTGTGAGCTAGGATCGTGGTCATTGACATTGTGCCGTCAATAAACTCGCCAGGGAATTGCATAACACTAAGGCCGTTTGCAGCCAAAAGATCACGGCAAGCATCCCACACAGACTCAAGATCAGCGTACTTAGATTTGAAATACGGATTTTCTGAATCTTTTTTAGCATGAGTAAGTTTTCCCTGAACAATTGACAAAGCAGTTGCTAATTTAGCAATTGACTCTGATTGATTCATGGTGCGCTCCTAAAAATATTGCCAAAGTCGTTAAATACAGACTGAAGTAATACATTGCGTTTGTTGTTAGGTTTGCCACAAGCTGCACGAATAACATCTATATCGTCTTGTGCTAAGTATGTGCCATGCTCCATGTTATCCAACGCCATTTCTAAGCGTTCTTCCATTTCAATCATTAGTTGATTTAATTCACCCATTTCGTTCCCCCGAAATACATAGCGAAATTGCTATAAAATTGATTGTAAGCATATTTCATAGGCTGTCAAGAACTATTTGCAAAATAACGACATACGATGTAAGATAATTGAATGAAGCTAAAACTAACAGATTCAGCAATAATTGATTTGCTAGGTGGTACTACAAAAGTTGCTAAATTGGTAGGTATTTCACCAAATGCTGTATCAATGTGGCGAAAAAACAACATACCATCATCGCAATTTGCATTTTTAGGCGCAACCCTTGAAAAAGAGTCGCATGGTTTAATCACTCGCAAGGATATATTTCCTAAGTCCTGGCACATTATTTGGCCCGAACTACAATGAACAGAGAAGAAATGTTACTTAAAATGCTTGCAAGAGCAGAAGAAGAAATTAAACAATTACAATACAGGGCTGATTTTTTAACAAAAGAATTATCACAACTTAGAGAACGATTAAACTATATGGATCATCAAATTTATGGGGGATCAACAAAATGAAGATAATTGTAAAAATCATTAAGGAAAACGAAGATGGATCAGCCAACGCTCAAGTTGACTTTGACAAAGAAGGGCTTGAAACCCTTGTCCAATGGGGTCTTGTTAGTATCCTTACCAAAGCAATTGATGAATACCGAATTACACCCGAAAAAGATGGCTCGCCTACTATTGCAAGGGCTAAAGCAGTTGCCCAAAAAAGAACTAAAAAACAGAAATAAGTAGTAAAATCTATGGACAGGCTAGGGTCATCCCCGAAAAGCGATTAGTCACCGCCCGCCCAGTCCACCTTATTTTGACTACCTTTGACAGAGGAATTGTATGCAAAAAGCAGATATATGGATGCCCCTTTATATTGGGGACTATCTAGCAGATACAGCTAGACTTACCACCGAACAGCACGGAGCATATTTATTGCTTCTTATGGATTATTGGCGATCTGGTCGATTGCCAGACAATGATCAAGTTTTAGCTCAGATTTCTAAATTATCGCCTGATGCTTGGGGCAATGCTAAAGCAATGCTTAAGCAATTTTTTAGCATTTCAGATGGTTATTGGATTCACGCTAGAGTTGAAAAAGAATTAAACCTTGCAATGCAAAATAAAGCCAAAATGCACGATAGGGCTTTAAAAGGCGCACAAGCTAGATGGGATAAACAAGAAAATGATGCTACAAGCAATGCACAAGCAATGCTTAAGCAATGCCCATCACCTTCACCATCACCATCACCTTTACCTTTAACAACAACTAATAAAAACATAGCACCACCTAAAGGTGTTGATGTGTCTTTATGGAATGATTATTTAAAAGTCCGTAAAGCTGCCAAAAAGCCTCTTACAGACACGGCTTTGAAAGGTTTGATACGAGAGGCTGAAAAGGCTAAAATAACTCTCTCAGATGCCCTGCAAACCTGTTGTGAACGCAGTTGGGTAGGATTCAAAGCTGAGTGGGTAAAAGAAGAAGTTACTAGACACAAACAACTTCCGTTAGTAACAAATGAGCAAATTGAAGAAGCATATAAAATTGAGTGCGGTAAAGACCCAAAATTAGCTCGTTTTGGAAGCTACTACGAAATGAAGGATTATGTCATCAAACAAAGGGAACTGCGATCTAGAACACAAGCATAAATGCGCTGTAAGGTATTTGTTGCACTTACGCCACAAAAAAGGATTAAGTTGGTTTAGAGATTACATCTCGGGCAAGAACTTTAGTAAAGTATTACTAGATGATTTTTATACGCAATACAAACTAGGCAACATGGGGGAATACAAATGCTGGAAAAATACATTGTCGGGGCAACAGGGATTGGATATTTAGTCACAGGAATACTTCAGTTGCAAAAAGGGGCTACAGCTAATGCAGTAATTTGGATTGGCTATGCTATTGGACAAACTGGCCTTTGGTTAAACTTAAAATGAACTATGATCCACATGATTCAGTTGAATTTATTTATAAAACAGCCCCTGATTATGCAAAAGCTAAAGGCGAACTTGCACAATTAGAGTCATTTAAACATTCATTACGTTCTATTAAAATGGCCCAAGCAGAAGGTTCTAGCATGGCAGCTAAAGAAATGGAAGCCTATAGAAGCCCTGAATACCAAGAGTTATGCAAAGCTATTGGAGTAGCAACAGAACAAGTAGAAAAATTAAAATGGCAGTTGGAAGCAGCAAAAATGCGCTTTGAGGCTTGGCGTACACAAGAAGCCTCTAACAGACATATTGAAAAGATGACAACATGACAGATTACGCAGACTCATTACTTAAATTAAATAGACTTACTAAATCTTTTCTTAACGCAGTATTAAAAAATCGCAAAACAGAAGCATATTTAATTGCTTGTTCTATTACAGAAACAGCACAAGAGTTAGAAGATTGGGCTAGTCACAATAGTGTCCACTAGAAATGAGAAAATCGCTCTTGATAAGATTGCCAGACTCGGATGTATTTTGTGTCGTACCGCCTTTGGGGTGCAAGACAGTCCAGCCGAGCTTCATCACTACAGGCGGTTTGGTCAGCCGAGGTCTGCATCCGATGTCCTTCCGTTATGCCCAGAACACCATCGTGGAAACTCTGGCGTTCACGGATTGGGTAGAAAGGGTTTTGAAGCTAAATGGAACGTTACGCAGGATACGCTACTTGAGAAAGTCCACGAATTGTTAAATGACCGATGAAGAAATTGAAAACGCTTGGTATTCGTTAGGCTTACGAGGCGTAGCAAGTGCTAATGAATGGAATACACGCTATAGATTTGCTAGGGAAATAGAAAAGTTAGTTAAAGCTCAAGAGGGTCAAACCCCAATTCTTGCGAAATCTTATGCGCCCTTCTGCGAAAAGTAGCATCATGCTTTAACCAAGCATCAGTAATAGTGCCTGACCTACTCATGTGTATCATTTCATGGGCCATTGTTCTAATGACTGTATCCAAATGACCGCATCTAGCTGCTGAAATAGTCACTAAATGCTCATGTTCGTCATCTCCATAAATATATGTACCCATTGTGTCAGGGTCATAATCAACTATAAATTTAACTTCTTCTGGCAACGGAAGTTTCCATTTTGTAAATGGCTCACAAGTCCATAACATTGAATATATGTTTTCGAGTATTTGAGAGTTTAGTTTCATGCCATCATGCGAGGTGTTTAAGTTTTGCGTGGGGAATTACAGTACGAGTGTCAGTTGAGTATGCACCACAAGCCTTACATTGATAACGCTGATAAGCTCCTGTTCCCGTATAACGATAGCCTTTACTTAATAATGAAGGTTTAGCGCAAGTAGGGCATACAAATCCATCCCTATCTTTTATCATAATTGTTTTATTTACTGGAGTTTTAATCCAAGGAAGCAACCTGTTGTACAACTTTTCAAGCAATAAAACATCTTGAATATTGTATTCACGCATGGTGGCCCATGCTTTTTTATCATTAGCCATACATTTAATCCACAGCGTATGGCCTTCATGCTCTTTCTTTTTGCCTAATCCTAAACGCTGCGCTACATAATCAAGTTTGTTACTTGGAAACCTAAATTGACTTTTGACCACTTTTAGCAAATCTATCTGTTTCATAGGTGGTGGCGGTGGCATTTTATGAAGCAAGAATTCCTTGTTTAACGTGGGCATATCGAACTTTGTGCCGTTGTAATGGCAGACTGCATCCGCATCATCTAAAAGGCCGTGTATGCCTTTTAGCATTGATTTAGACGTACTTCCATATACAGAGTCAAAGTAAATAGCTTCTTCACCTAGCCATTTAGCTGAATAGCACATAGTGTATGATGACTCAAGAAGTTGGGAAAGACCTACGTTTTGTTGCCATATTCCCCAAACGTGCGCCACATTAGGCGATGTTTCAATATCAAGCAACAGAATCTTCAAAATCTTCCCCTTTTGGTATAAAGTAATGAAACACTAACACATAATTATATATAATCAATGACTTATGCTAAAAGAGTTGACTCAAACCATTCTATTGTTGTTAAAAAGCTCAGGGATATGGGATGCTCGGTATTTGATACTAGCCGTGTTGCTGGTGGGTTTCCTGATTTGGTAGTAAGCCATAAAAGCGGCAAAACAGTTTTAGTTGAAGTAAAACGTGATGCTTCTGCTCCTTATACAAAGTCCCAGCTTGAATTTTTAAAGAATTGGCAAGGAACAGTTAGCAGAATTCACGACATTGAAGGCGTAATAAATCTCGTAAAAACTCTTGAAAAGTCGTAAAATAGTATTATTATTCGTAGAGTGTTAACCCCATTTAAAGGAAAAGTCATGGGAATCATGGATCATAAAGCAGCTAAAGGCGCATCAGGCGAAAAAGAACCTAAAGGCGCAACATCATCTGATATGTCAGGTGAGCGCAAATCTAAGTCTATGCGTGGTGGTGTTGCAATGGGCAAAGAAGATAAAATTGGCTCTGACAAAGAGTTCAATACAGGTCGTACTGCTGGCATTTGCTACGAGCACAAAAAAGACGGCTACCGTTAAAAAGCTACAGCTCATAGGGAACGGTAATTCCCTACAAGCTGTATAACCACAACAATAGGGTAATATTGAAATGGCTGAAGTAAATTTTACAACATTTAAACCTCTGGGGGACAAGATTATAGTCCGCCCAGATGTTCGTGTTTTAAGCGATGTGATCTTTGTAGATAACAAGGAAGCGCAGAACATGGGAACAGTAGTGGCAGTAGGCCCTGGTAAGAAGCTAACTGCCGAGCGTAGAGAAGCAATGCCAATAGAAGTAGGTGCAAGAATCCGCTTTGGAACTATGAATGATGATCCTAAAGAGGAATATCTTAAATTCACGCCAATCGTTCACGAAGGTGAAAAATGCGTGTTAATGTCCTGGCAAGATGTTTGCTGGGTAGAATAGGGGAAAAAATGTATAGTACATTACGCAAAATTTGGGATAGATTACAAGCCATTTGGAAATGGATGCAAGACCAAGTAGAGCCTGAACCTGTAAAGCCATCTAATGCGTGGCATTTCCCTATTAATGACGAAATTAAACGTAAACCAGCCCTTAAAAAGGCTACAACTAGGAGCAAAACCATGCCTCTCAAAAAATCAGCCAGCAAAGCAGCATTTAAGTCAAACATTAAAGCCGAAGTAGAAGCTGGTAAGCCAGTAAAGCAAGCTGTTGCAATTGCGTATAGCGAGAAACGTGCTGCAACTAAGAAAACTAAAGCTAAGAGAGTATAAGAATGATTACTTTTACAATACAACAAGTAAACGAATTGCTACAAGCATTAGGACAATTACCTTATGTGTATAGCAAGAACCTCATAGATGGTATTAACGCTATTGCTCAAGCTCAGATGGATGTTGCAAAAAAACAACAGTCAGACAAAGAAACTATTGTTGAACCTGACATAAGTCTGTCGTAAAAAAACAACAGAATCAAATACATGGAAATTGAGTCAAAAAAAGTAGGTGCGCCTCTTGGTAATAAAAACAATACCAAGAATAAGCTGTTCTTTGATCAAATTAAAAGGCACTTGACTCAGAATCCACAAAAGCTAGAAAAGATTGTTGAAACTCTTGTTGACTCTGCTCAAGAGGGTGAAGCATGGGCTGTCAAAGAGATTATGGACAGAGTTGACGGCAAAGCTCATCAATCTACAAGCATAGAAGATGCAGAAGGTAATAACTTGATACAAGCTATTGAAGTCAGGTTTGTGAAGCCAAGTGAGTGAAATCACACCAGAAATTCGCCAAGCTGTTAGTGCAGTTGATTTTCCAATCAAGCTACAGTTTCTATTCGAGCCATCACGCTTTAAAACGGCCTATGGTGGGCGAGGGTCTGGAAAATCTTGGGGATATGCCAGGGCTTTGCTTGTAATAGGTGTTAAAAAAACAATTAGAGTTCTTTGTGCTCGTGAGTTTCAAAATTCTATTGCTCAATCTGTTCATAGATTATTGGCAGACCAAATCATAGCTATGAAACTAGAGTCATTTTATGAAGTTACTCAAAACCAAATTAGAGGCAAAAATGGCACAGAATTTAACTTTGTAGGCTTAAAAAACAATCCAGCAAATATAAAATCTTATGAGGGAAGCACTCACGTTTGGATAGAAGAAGCGCAAACCGTAAGTGATCGAAGTCTTGAAATTCTTATTCCTACAATAAGAACGCCTGATTCAGAAATATGGATTACATTCAATCCTGAGCTAGAAACTGACCCTGTATATCAGCGATATGTATTAAATCCACCTGATAACTGCAAAACAGTCAAAGTTAACTGGCAAGACAATCCTTGGTTTCCTGATGTTTTAAGACTTGAAAAAGATGCCCTATTTAGTAGGGATAGAGAAGCCTACAACACCGTTTGGGAAGGTTTATGCCGTCAGACGGTAGATGGTGCTGTATTTGCCAAAGAAGTCACTCTGGCTGAACTAGATGGAAGGATTTGCAATGTACCTTACGATCCAATTAAGCCTGTTCACGCTGTATTTGATTTGGGCTGGGCAGATGCTACTGCTATTTGGTTTGTTCAGTTTATTGCTCAAGAAGTAAGGCTTATACGCTACTACGAGGATAATCAACAGACAATTGCTCATTATCTTGCTAAAATACAGTCCTATGGATACATTATCGACACTATTTGGTTGCCACATGATGCTGGTAACAAAACTTTGGCCTCACATGGCAAAAGTATCGAAGAAATCGTCAGAGCTAGTAACTACAACACAAGAGTTATTGAACGCACACCTATCGTTGATTCGATCAATGCTGCACGAATGATGTTTAACAAGTGCTGGTTTGACCGCACGAATACGCACGAAGGTTTGCAATGCCTTAGACACTATAGATATGACGTTGACCCAGACACCAAGCAATTTAGCCAAAAACCATTACACGACAACTACAGCCACGGAGCAGATGCTTTCCGTTACATCGGCCTTATGGTTAACGAGCCAAGAAAAGCAGCAAAACCCAAAACTTATCAACTACCGTCAAGTTGGATGGGGTAAAATGTGTAGTAAAAATACTACAGTTGGCTTAAAATCAGCCAAATACTAAGGAATCCCTATGGCATACGATAGCGTTGCAGACTCTCAATCAGACGGCAGAATTGAAGAAGCTAAACAGTTTCTACGTCTTTGTAACGATTCAGATAGCAACAATCGTGCCGAAGCTCTTGACGATGTAAGGTTTGCGGCTGGTGATCAATGGCCTGTAGATGTACAAAACAGTCGTGTATTAGAAGCTCGCCCATGCTTGACAATTAATAAGCTAGATGCTTATGTACGTCAAATCTGTAATCAGCAACGTCAACAACGCCCACGCATTAAAGTGCATGGCATGAACAATGAGTCAGATGCCAAAGTAGCTGAGATCATTACAGGCATCACTAGGCATATTGAAAACCAATCTGATGCTGACCAGGCGTATGACCATGCGTTTGAATATTGCGTAAAGATGGGTTGGGGCTACTGGCGTGTCACTACAGACTATATTAAGGATGATAGCTTTGACCAAGAAATCTACATTAAGCGCATTGAAAATCCTTTTAGCGTTTATTTTGACCCTAATTCTGTTCAACCAGACGGCAGCGATGCTGAAAAGTGCCTTGTTACAACGGTTGTTAGTAAAGCCGTGTTCCGCAAAATGTATCCCGATGCCGATGACGTACAGGGATTTTCCAGTAGAGGAACAGGCGATACGGAGTCGGAATGGGTTACAAAGGAAGATATACGCATAGCTGAGTATTTCTATACTGAGCGTGAGAAAGCAATGATTATTCAGCTTTCAGACGGCACTACAGGCTATAGCGATGAAATGCCATCTAAAGAAGTGTTGGCTGCCGCAGGAATTACAGTCATTGATAAGCGTGATACTTGGCGTAAAAAGATCAAATGGTGCAAGCTAACAGCTATGCAAATCCTTGAAGAAGGCGAATGGGCTGGTAAATACATCCCAATCGTGCCTGTATATGGTCAAGAAGTCAGAGTTGATGACAAGCATAAGAAGTTTGGTCTAGTGCGTATGGCTAAAGACCCACAGCGTATGTATAACTACTGGGCTACTGCTCTGACTGAAACTGTAGCATTAGCTCCTAAAGCTAAATGGTTGCTTGCTGAAGGTCAAGACGAAGGCCACGAAAATGAATGGGCAATGGCTAATATTAAAGCTATGCCTGTATTGCGTTACAAGCAAACTGACACAGAAGGCAGAACAGCACCAACGCCTACACGTTTACAGCCTGAACCACCACCAGCAGGTGTTATGTCAGCATTGCAAGGCATGAACCAAGATTTAATGGCTGTAGTAGGTATCTTTGATCCTGGACAATTGCCACAAGGACAACAATCAGGCAAAGCATTACAAGGTCAACAGCAACAAGCTGATATGACTAACTTTCACTACTATGACAATCTGACTCGCTCAATACGTCATACAGGTCGAATTATTCTTGATCTAATCCCTAAAATCTATGACCGTCAACGTGTAATGCGTATTATTGGCGATGATGGTAAGCCTGACATGGTTACTATTAACGAGCAAGGTCAAGACAAACAAGGCGTGTCTAAGGTCTTAAACGATGTAACTGTAGGCGAATATGACGTAGTAATGGAAACAGGCCCTGGCTACAATTCTAAACGTCAAGAAGCCGTAGATTCTATGATGGGCTTATTAGGTGCTGATCCTACATTGATGCAAACTGCTGGCGATCTAATCTTCCGCAACATGGACTTTCCAGGCGCAGAAGTCATTGCAGACAGACTTGCAGCATCTAATCCTATGGCGCAAATTGATGATAAGTCACCTATTCCACCGCAAGTACAGATGCAGTTGGCTCAGAGCAAACAACAGATTCAACAGCTTCAACAGCAAATTCAAGCTGAAGAAATGGATAAGAAATATCGTGCTACTGTGCAACAGCAAGTACAAGAAGCTGAAACTCAGCGTGAGAAGATGCGTTTAGATGTTAAACGTGAAGATACTCAAATGCGTACTGATACACAAGCGCATGACACAGTTATTAAGACTCAGACTCAATTAGAAGTAGAGCAGTTAAAAGCGCAAGTAGCTATCTTGCTTGCAAATATGGATCATCACCAAGCTGCATTAGCAAATGCAGAAACAACAGAAAGAGCTATTTAACATGACAAGAGAAACAGTCACTTCAGAAAATCGTGAAGATTTCATTGCCAAAAAAATGGGTAACAAACCTGAAACAAAAGGATTGGCAAACAAAACAAGACCTAAAGAACCTAAAAGAGAATGGTACGAAGCTAATCCTCACCATAAAACTATTGAAGCTCATGGTCATTCTTCAGAAGCATATAAAGCTACTCAAACGGCAATGGAAAAAGAAAACCATAAAAACCACCTTCATGCAGCCAATATGCACAACAGAGCGCATACCTCTTGGAGTATGGCTGGAAATGAATATAAAAATTTAGCTAAAGAACATTTGGGTCATTTTGAAATGCACAAAGGGCAACTAAAAAATTACGAACCAGAATAATGTTGTAAAAACGCAACACTTATGTTATAAAAGCATTTACCTACCAATGGGTTCATTGGGTTAATTCTTGGAGTTATCCATGTCAGAAGCAAATGTAAGAACGGCAGATAATGTCGTAACAAGCGATAATTTAGCGGAATGGACTGCTAATAAACTTGGTTTAGCTAGTGAAGAAGCCCCTGTTGCGGCTGAAGCAGTCGAGGAAACTCCTGATTCAGAGCCAACAATCAAGGCTGAAGCTGAGAGTGAACCAGAGGCAGAAGATGAAGCGCAAGTAACAGACAAGCCTAAACAAAATCCCAAACTTGAAAAACGATTTTCTGAGCTTACAAAACGAGCCAAGCAAGCCGAAGCCGACAAAGCAAACTTAGAAGCACGTTTACAAGAATTTGAGAGCAGACAAGCCCCTGTACCCCAACAAGTTGATCCTGTCATCGAAAAACCACAAGCATCGCAGTTTAATGATGCTTTTGAATACGCTGAAGCATTAGCTGAATGGAGCGCAGAAAAGGCATTAGAACAGCGTGATATACAAGAACAGCAACGCAAAGTAGATGAGCAGAGAAACGAAGTAATCAAGTCGTGGTCTGCAAAACTCGAAGCTGCTAAAGCTGATCTTCCTGACTTTGACGATATGGTAGCTTCTAGCAATGTACAAGTACGAGATGAAGTACGAGATGCAATCCTAGAATCAGATGTAGGCCCACAAATCCTATATCACCTAGCATCAGATGACGATTACGCTAATAAATTGGCAGCAATGCCGACTAATAAAGCACTCAAGGAATTAGGGAAATTGGAAGTTCAATTCGAGCGTAAAGAAGCTCCTATTGAGAAAAGCGAACCTGTTGCTAGAAGTAAAGCACCAGCACCGATTAAGCCAATCACAGCAGGAAAAGGAACGTCTGACGTTCTCATTGACGGAAATGGTGCATTTCATGGCACATACGCTCAATGGAAAGCTGCAAGACAGGCTAAACGGATACGCTGATAAACCCAATATTTAATAAAGGAAATAAATCATGGCAAATAATTTGCTAACCATTTCCAAGATCACTAACGAAGCATTGATGGTCTTGGAAAACGAATTAACATTTACATCAGAAGTAGATCGTAACTATGATGATCAATTCGCTGTAGTTGGCGGTAAAATTGGTAACACAGTTAACGTTCGTAAACCAGGTCGCTTCATTGGTACAACAGGCCCAGCTCTGAACGTAGAAGATTTCAATGAAACTTCTGTACCTGTAACATTGTCAACACAATTCCACGTTGACACACAGTTCACAACACAAGATTTGGCATTGTCTTTAGATATGTTCTCTGATCGTGTATTGAAGCCTGCTGTAGCTGCTATCGCCAACAAGATTGACCGTGATGGTACTTTGCAAGCTGCTAACAACACAGCTAACATCGTTGGTACTGCTGGTACGCCCCCAACAGGTTTAATTACCTATTTGACGGCTGCTGCTTACCTTGATTCTGAAGGCGCACCTCGTGATGGTCGTAGATCATGTATCGTTGAGCCGTTCACTTCCGCTACTATCGTTGACAGCTTGAAAGGCTTATTTGTGCCACAAGAAGCTATTGGCGAACAGTATCGTAAGGGTTTGATGGGTCGTGACTCTGCTGGTATGAATTGGAAAATGGATCAGAACGTAGTAGCTCACCAATTTGGTAGCTTTGCTGGTTCTGCAACTATTACTGGTTCAAGCGGTTTCTTGACAAGTGGTTGGGCTTCTAACTCTAACATCACTTTGACATTAACTTCTGGCGTTAGCTTAAATCAAGGCGATACATTTACAATCGCTGGCGTTTATGCAGTTAACCCACAAAACCGTCAAGCCTATGGTTCAAACAAGTTGCGTAACTTTGTAGTTAATACAGCAGTTAGCGGTTCAGGTGGTACTATTTCTGTAAACGTAAGCCCTGCGGTTATTACTGCTGGTCAGTTCCAGAACGTATCTATTCCTACTGCTCTGTCAACAGCTACAGTTAACTTCTTTAACCAATCTGGTACTGTTTCCCCACAAAACATCATCATGCACCGCAATGCGTTTACTCTAGCAGTAGCCGATCTTGAGTTGCCAGAGGGTGTTCACTTTGCAGGTCGTGCAAGCGACAAGGAAATCGGTCTGTCAATGCGTGTAGTTCGTCAATACACCATTAACAATGACTCAATTCCTACACGTCTTGACGTTCTGTATGGTTGGGCTAATTTGTATCCTGAACTCGCTTGCCGTGTTGCAGCTTAATTCACGAATAACGAAAGGAAACTATAATGTCTAATCCAGGCCCAGCAGTAACCACTTCGATTCACCCACAAGTTTTAGGCTCTAACCAAGCATTGCGTTTGATCGCAACTGCTCAAGGTGTTAGCCTCGCAACTTTAGGTGATACCGCAGTTAACGTAATTGATGTAACCAACTATGTTCCAGTATCCGTTATTACGGCTAACTGTAACAATGCTGGTGCAGCAGTATCCACAGCAAGCACCTATTTAGGTGTTTACACAGGCTTAGCAGGTACAGGTACAGCCGTATATACCAAAGCTGCTTTAGCAACTAACACAACTACTGCTAACGCATCGGTTGTAGCTGCAACTTTAGTAGCAAGTGCAACATCTGCTCAAACTTTGTATGTAAACGTATCTTCTGCTGCTGTAACAGGCACAATTGACGTATATGTATATGGTTACGACTTGTCAGCACAGTAATTTGTTGTAAAATAGAAGCCCAACCCCTAAAAAGGTTGGGTTTTTAACATTTTGAGGGGGCTTATGAAAAATGTAATGATTGCCATGCCTTGCTATTCAGCAAAGGTACATTTTCCTACTATGCGGTCTATTTTGCTTGATGCTATCAATATTATTGGTCGTGGCGATAAATTCTGCATTGCAGAAGATATTGGAAATAGCGATATAGCAGGATCAAGAGGAGCATTATTTGGTGCTTTTGTACGCTCTAATTGCGATACGCTAGTTTTTGTTGATGATGACGTATTTTGGGAGCCAGGAGCATTAATTAAGTTAATTGACTATCCTGTAGATGTAGTAGGTGGTATTTACCCTAAGAAGCAAGAGCCTATGGAATGGCCTTTTAAAATTGCCGAAAAAGAAGAATATCGTAATGATCCTGACACAGGATTAATGGAAGTTTTAGGGCTTCCTGGTGGTTTTTTAAAGATTAGTAAAGATTGTGCTTTAAAGATGATTGAGGCATATCCTAGACAAACATTGCGTAGCGTAAGTGAAAACAGTCAATTTTGGCCTGTATTTGACCCTTATGAAACTCCTGACGGCAATCGTTTAAGTGAAGATTTCAGCTTTTGCCAAAGATGGATAGATATAGGTGGCAAAGTATGGGCAAATCTTGAATTTGAATTAGGTCATATCGGTTACAAAACTTTTAAAGGAAGTTGTGGAAAACACTTGAGGGAAGCACAAAACAATGTAAAATAGTTGCAGTATTACAACACTCACCTTTGCAAAGGGACAAATTATGTCAAGCACTACCGTTACTCGTGGTAATTCCCACGAAACTTTTTACATCACCCCATCCATTACTCCTGCTGCTGTAGCCGCAAATACTTCTGCTGCTCAGACTTTTAGCGTTGGTGGCTTACAAACTACCGATTTTGTGTTGGTTCAAGGCTATCAAGGCGCACAAACTACAGGTATTGTTATTGCTGAATCTGATTGCTTCACTGCTGGCGTACTATCAATACAGTTCGCAAACGTAACAACTGGTAGCGCAACACCTGCTTCTGGCTTGTATGCGGTTCAAATTACTCGTTTAGAAGGCCCAGCACCCTCTACTGCTGTTTAAGGATAAATCATGGCAAACGTATCAGCTTATAGATTTGTTGGCCCTACAACGGCTATTGCAGTAACTACAGCTAGTTCGACTTCTGTAACAATTACCCCTTTAGGTAATGATCAAGCGAACTTTTGTGGCTTTTTAAACGTAGGTACAACACCTATTGCTATTACTATTGCTCCAGCCGTTGCAGGAACTACGACAACTGCTGCGGCAGCCGTTCTTCCTACAGGTGGAAATAGCTCTAACAGTTTTGTTCTAGGTATCTCAATGTCACAACCTACCGTGATTGCCGTACCGCCTAGCTTTGCTATTACTGCTATTGGAACAGCTAATACGCTGTATGTATTGCCTATGGTTGATCAAAACTAAGGATAATTATGTCAAATTTTAACGGTGTAGCATCAGTTTCAACGACTAATATTGTCCCAGTTCAAGCGCAATTTGATTCTTCTGGTAATTGTTTAGGTCTTATTGGGCCAGGTGGAGTATTTTTTTCACCGCCATTAACTTCAGATACTATTACTGGTGCAACCATTGATAACAGCACAATTGGAGCAACTACACCTTCTACTGTAAATGCAACCAATGTATCAATAAACGGCAAATTGCACGTTTCTGCTACTGCACCTACGATTGCATCAGGTTTTGGTACAAGCCCTACGATTACAGCATTTAATTCATCAGCATTTAAAATTGTAGTTGGTACAGGTGGCGCAGCAAATGGTGTTATCACATTTCCTGCCGCACCTAATGGTTGGGTAGTATATGCACAAGACGTTACTAGCGGAACATCATTATTTTTACAGCAAACTGCAAGCACTACAACTTCTGCTACTTTAACAAGTTTTAGCATTACTTTAGGTACTGCTGCAAACATGACTGCTGGCGATACGATTATAGTAATGGCATTTCCTTATTAAGGATTAATATGGCTACTGGCCCAGCGTTAACGCAAGATCAAAATATCCTGCCTGTACAGGCTTATTTTAATTTAGACGGTACATTTAACACGTTTATTGGTCAGGGCGTACCATTTACTGTCCCTGTAAGTGGTTCGGTAACTAATGCAACCATTACAAATAGTACGATTGATAGTACGACTATTGGTGCTACAACCCCTAGTACAGGGGTTTTTACCAATGTTACGACTACTACAGGCACAATTTCCACTACTCCTGTTAACTCTACTGATATTGCCAATAAGCTGTATGTAGATACAGTAGCTTTAGGAATTAGCTGGAAAGAGCCAGCCCAAGCAGGAACAACAGGCAATATTACGCTTTCAGGGCTACAAACCATTGATGGCGTTGCGTTGCAAGCTGGCAATATCGTCTTAGTTAAGAATCAGACAAACGCTGCTCAAAACGGCATTTATGTAGCTTCTAGCGGTGCTTGGTCTTATGCGCTTGGTTCTACAACTTGGTCTGAATATGTAGGTGCTTTGATATTTGTAGATGGCGGTGGTCAAGCAGGAACGCTTTGGTATAACCTAGCTCAACCTGGCGGGACATTAGGCACTACAAATATGACTTGGTCGAATTTTTCGACTTCAGGATCATATACAGCAGGAACAGGCTTAACTTTAAGCGGTTCAGCATTTAGCATTACTAACACAGGCGTTTCAGCAGGTTCTTACACCAACGCTAACATTACTGTAAATGCTCAAGGTCAAATTACTTCTGCATCTAGCGGTTCAGCAGGCGGTGTAACAACATTTAGCGCAGGAACTACAGGGTTTACACCTAGCACAGCTACAACGGGTGCAATCACTTTATCTGGCACATTAAATGTAACCAATGGCGGTACAGGAGTAGCAACGCTAACAGGTCTAGCTTATGGCAATGGCACTAGCGCATTTACAGCAGCTACAGGCTCTCAAGTAGTATCTGTCATCGGTTCAACAGCAGTTACAAACGCCACTAACGCCACTAACTTGGCTGGCGGTGCAGCAGGTCAAGTACCTTATCAAACAGGCGCAGGAACTACATCATTTACGGCTGCTGGGACTACAGGTCAAGTATTAACAAGTGCTGGCACAGGCACTCCTACTTGGACTACCCCTACAACTGGTACAGTTACATCAGTAAGCGGCACAGGATCAGTAAACGGCATTACTCTTACAGGCACAGTAACTTCTAGTGGAAGCCTTACTTTAGGCGGCACTTTAGGAAGCATTGCAAACAGCCAGCTTACTAATAGTTCGATTACTTTTGGCTCTACAGCACAGGCTCTAGGCTCTACAGTAAGCGCATTAAATGGTGTGTCTATTGGCGCAACCACTCGTTCTACTGGTGATTTTACGACTCTTAGTGGTAACTCTGTCACAAGCACAACACCAGTATTAAGTTTTAACGCTTCAAATACGATTGCTTCTTTTGGATCAACAACTAGCGGTTCATACAATCAGTTAGTTATTCAAAATAAATCCACAAGTGCTGGTGCTTCTACAAACTATGTTATTTCTAATGATCTAGGCACAGACTCTAGTTACTATGGTGAGTTTGGCATGAACTCATCAATATTTAGTTCATCTACGCCTAGTGATTTTTATAGTATTAACAATGGCGTTTATTTTTCAGGTCACGATGGTGATATTACTGTTGGCTCTGGTAATGGTTATAAAACCTATCTAGCTTGGGGATCATCAGGCCAATCAGCCCATGTAATTAATGCTTCAGGTGCTATTGGTTTATCTACAAACTTGGGAACAACTCCAGCACTTAGTGGTACAAGTGGATTTGGAACAAGCGGTCAAGTATTGACGTCAAGCGGTAGTTCAGCAGCTCCTACTTGGACTACGATTTCATCAGGCTTAACAATTACTGATGACACAACTACTAATGCAACTCGTTATTTAACCTTCACGAATGCTACAAGTGGCACAATTACAAGCGAAAATACTTCTTCTACAAAGCTTCAATTTAATCCTTCTACAGGGGCTTTAACAACTACTACCCTTACTCCTACAAACGCTTTGGGGGCTTCTTATGGAGGCACAGGATTAACAAGTCCAGGCACAAGCGGTAATGTATTAACATCTAATGGTACTGCTTGGGTTAGTTCTGCTCTAAGTGGCATTACAAAAGCTCAAGCAATAGCTTACTCAATGACTCTTGGTTTTTAAGGAATAATTATGGCAAACCCTAATATAGCTGCATTAACGACAATAAATGGAAATACTGCTTATGTAATTCCATCAGGTACATCTGCTACTACAAGTTGGACATATAATGGCACAACAAGTTTAACTGGTTTAACACCATCTTCAGGAACTGTAAATAAGATTACTGGTTTGATTGTTTCTAATACAACATCTTCTGCTGTGGCAGCGACAGTCGGTGTAGGTAATAACGCCACTTTTGGGTCTGCTACTGTAATTGGTTATATAGCTTATCAAATATCCATTCCAGCAAACGCATCATTAATTGTTATAGATAAAACAACAGACCTTTATATTACTGAAAATCAATCTGTTGGAGTAACATCTGGCACAGGAAGTGCTTTAACTTATATAGCTGTATTTGAAGCAATTAGTTAAGGATAAATAAATGTCAATGAGATATTTAGGAGGTTTTTTAACTTCCAATGCAGTTCAACCAACAAATAGCGTTGCTAAAGGTATTTGGACATTAGAACAACAGATGCAAGCCAAAGCTGCGTCTAATTGGCCTACTCCTCCTCCTCCACCTCTTAATTATTTAGTTGTAGCTGGCGGTGGAGGTGGCGGGGGCTATATTGGTGCAGGGGGAGGTGCTGGTGGTGTACTTACAGGAACTATATCCATATCATCTGGAACTCATACAGTAACAGTTGGTGCAGGTGGCACTGGTGGTTCAAAT